>Ga0208410_1001640_pt1 | contig 11383 bp, 9 predicted proteins | sample ETN02SmetaG_3_FD_185787 | JGI IMG/M metagenome (GOLD analysis project Ga0208410, IMG submission 185787) | Marine microbial and viral communities from oxygen minimum zone, Eastern Pacific Ocean - ETNP2014F10-02SV257 (SPAdes) (version 2) | ecosystem: Environmental > Aquatic > Marine > Oceanic ... | reverse complement strand
GCTTCCCCATCAATGTCAGATCCAAGCTGTTCCTGAGACATAATCAGAGAAACAAACAGGTTTAGTAGGAATATGTTTCTTAAATACATGTTTACCCTATTTGATATATTATTTTTTTCTCAGTTTTTTATATGCTAGTGCACCACCCAAAGCTGCCAACCAGCCTAGACCACCAATGGGAGCCTGAGAAGGTTCGCTTGGAAGAGTGATTCCCTGGGCCATTGCCATGGATCCAATGGTTAATATGAATGTAATCGTGTTTCTAATAATGTTTCTCATCTTACCTCTCCTATTTAACATAGGTGACTTTCTGAGTGAAAGTCTGGTTTGCTGTAATTAATCGTAAGAAATAGGTTCCCGTGGCCAACTCCTGTGGCTGCCAGGTATACTGATGCTGTCCTGCAGTCAATTTATCATCTAGTAACGTCTCTACGAGTTTTCCAGTAACATCATAAACCTGTAGCTCTACCCTACTTACTTCAGGTACATCAAAGCGTACCGTAGCACTTGGGTTAAATGGATTTGGATATACTGGACTTAATGCATAATCCTTTGGGATGACTTTTACCGGAGCATTGTCCAAGGCTCCGTAAGATACCTGCAAGCTAAAGCGAGCATCTCCAAGAAGTGGATAGATACCCACTGCTTCTTCATAGGTCGCACTGAAGCTTCCCTTAGGCTCTGTGGTAAAGCTGTGACTCATCTCATGGTCTAGATAGACCATCTCACCAGTGAGGTTGTCTAGCAGGGTGAGATCAATGTGATCTGGTAGGTTATCCAGGTTCCAGCTCATGGATATCTCTGAGGTACCTGTAACATAGTTATTATCTTCTAAGGTTAGAGACATCACATCCAGGGGAATGGATATCGTTTCCTCCTGCTCAAATGGTACATTATTAATATCTAGTGAGTTCTCTCCATTATGGGTTAAGGATACCAAGCGACTGCTGGCCATCAAAGGCATTAGCCTATTTGCATCTCTATCATCTTGACCAACCTCTCCGTCCTGCCTAAAGGATAACCAGCTCTTGCTGTAGCCACCCTCAGCAGTAGTGAACTCCAGATAACTACTACCATCATTCGCACCATCTACCATGCGGTAAAACGTGCCGACTGAACTAGACTTATCAGCTTCTTGAATGGTAATGTATCCAGCGCCGCCACTAGCGGTCACAACAAATCCTTGGAAAGGTGCAATAAGACCATTGGTCACATCTCCTGATGATCCATTCCAACTAATGTATCCAGCTCCTCCGCTTTTGGCATCGTCATGAATGTATACTGTAGCACTTACGTTGGTCTTGGCCACATCATCCCAGTCAATAGTCTGATAGTAAGGGTTGCCTGCAAAACCAAACCGTGTATTCTCAATAGTGCCAAGTGCAGGATATCGCACATCTCCACTGCTTTCTGAACCACTAACCGATAATGTCACTGGCAGGTCATCCGTGCCATCATTATTATTATCTGCAAAAGCATAAACTAGAATACCTGCACCTGCGGTCATGGTAGCACCTAAGTTAGTTGCCACAGACCAGGAGCCTGCACCTCCAGAACCCACGGTCCAGGTCCAGACATTGTCTCCACTGGCCTCTGGTGCATCACTGCCCGTCATTCCTTGAGTCCAAAGATCACTTAATAGATCTGCATAGGTACCATTGGATACGGGAGCGGATAACATCCGAAAACCAGCCGTACCAGAAATTTTTACACTAAATGCATTGTAGACTCGAACATGACCTGCACTAGAAAAGCTACCATCATTATCTTGCGCTCCGATAGCAACTCGGTCCCCATTAGAATTTAGGGACACAGAAGTACCAGAATAATCATACGCTGCTTCCCCATCAATATCAGAACCAAGCTGATTCCAGCTGCTTCCATCCCAGGAGTAGATGCGTGTATGACCTGCATTAGATCCGTTACCATCATTGCGACGTCCTCCGATAGCAACTCGGTCCCCATCAGAATCTAAGGACACAGAATAACCAAGGCGATCATCTGCACCTTCGCCGTCAATGTCAGAGCCAAGTTGACTCCAACTGCTTCCATCCCAGGAGTAGATGCGTGCATGACCTGCATTACCACCACCACCATCATTACGACGTCCTCCGATAGCGACTCGGTCCCCATCAGAATCTAAGGACACAGAATTACCAGAGCGATCATCTTCACCTTCCCCATCAATATCAGAGCCAAGCTGACTCCAGCTGCTTCCATCCCAGGAGTAGATCCGTGTATGACCTGCATCAGAAAAGCTACCACCATTACGAATTGCTCCGATAGCGACTCGGTCCCCATCAGAATCTAAGGACACAGAATAGCCAGAGCGATCACCTGCAGCTTCGCCGTCAATGTCAGAGCCAAGTTGATTCCAACTGCTTCCATCCCAAGAGTAAATCCGTACATGACCTGCATCAGATCCATTACCGTCATTATTATATGCTCCAATAGCGACTCGGTCTCCATCAGAATCTAGGGACACAGAAGCACCAAAATCATCGTCCGCTGCTTCCCCATCAATATCAGAGCCAAGCTGACTCCAGCTGCTTCCATCCCAGGAGAAGATCCGTACATGACCTGCATTCCAGAAACTAGAAGATGCTCCATCAGCTTCAGTTGCTCCGATAGCCACTCGGTCTCCATCAGAGTCTAGGGACACGGAATAACCAGACCGATCGTCCGTTCCTCCCCCATTAATATCAGAGCCAAGCTGACTCCAGCTGCTTCCATCCCAGGAGTAGATCCGTACGTGGCCTGCATTATTAAAGCTACCGTCATTTTGAAATGCTCCGATAGCAACTCGGTCCCCATCAGAGTCTAGGGACACGGAATAACCAGAATAATCGTCTGCAGCTTCCCCATCAATGTCAGAGCCAAGCTGTTCCTGAGACATGATTAGAGAAACAAACAGGTTTAGTAGAAATATATTTCTTAAATACATGTTTACCCTATTTGATATATTATTTTTTTAACTAGTAAACTTTTTTAAATAAAGGCTGTCCGCAGAATACTTCCCTGGCCCAGCTACCAGCATGAGAACACAAAAAATGAGATACAGAATTGCCATCTCAGGAAGATCTCCATCAAGAACATGACGAAGTGTTGCAATAAACATGGTGAATCCAAGTAAGGATGATGAGATCCTAGTAAGAAGACCCACTACAATAAATAATGCAAAAATGGATTCAGATAAAGAAGCCATAAGACCGAAAAAGGTTCGCAGAGATTCGAGTCCAATTAGATTGGTGAGTGCGCCTCCAAGACCATACCAGCGATCTACTCCACCCAAAAGTTTTGCATGACCGTGGTTGTAATACATGAGGCCTCCAAACGTGATCCTCATGATCAAGAGACCAACATCCGTATTTTTTAAGTTTCCCAACAGAATTTTAAGATAATTCACGAAGTAATTTACAAAGTCTAGGGTGTAATTTCACCACGCCAAAACCTCTTATTTTAAAGAAAGTAAGCACCCCTTTTGCCATTAAATACATTGCAATGAAAGAACGAGTAAAAAGAAAAACAGGTCAAATTAGATCCTCGCTAAGAACCTCAACGATCGAGGGCTCATGGTGGGCAGTCATGTATGGCATGGTAGAAACATATTTTGGCGCTTTCTTTGAGTACTTAAAGTATTCTAGTTACGAGATCTCCATTCTCTCGACCTTTCCCATTTTCTTTGGTGCTCTAATTCAAAATCTTACGGGCTGGTTGTATGATATCTTTCGCTCAAGAAAGTCTCTCTTGGTGGTACTCAAAATAACCCAGACCCTAACGATTCCTCTCCTATTGTACGTAGGATACATTTCGGGTAGCTACTATCTACTACTTGGGATCGTATGTGTCTACTATGCACTGGCCATTTCTCAGATGTCACCCTGGACCTCATGGATGGGATACCTCGTACCAGGAAGATTAAGGGGAAGGTACTTTGGAAATCGATCTCAGATCGTGCGAGTATTCATGTTGATCTCATCCTTGACCGCAGGAGCTATCTTAAATGCATACAAAGAGACCGATGCCTTTTATGGATTTGTTGTCATTTTTGGACTGGGAATTCTTGCCAATTTTGGAAGTGCATTTTATCTAAAAAGGCAATACGAGCCAGATAACACCGCGGATGATGAGAAGAGCAAAGAAGATGACCCCAAAGGAAATATCCGTAAGGAGCTGAAGCGGTTTATCACCTATGATGCCATATCCGAGTTCGCGTTTCATGTATCGGGGCCGCTTATGATGGTCTATTGGCTAAGGGATCTACATTTTGATTACATTGAACTTGCTATCCTGATCAATGTCAGTCAGCTTGCTGGGCTTTTTAGTCTTCGCTACTGGGGTACCAAAATTGATGAGAACGGCACCTACTCCACCATCCGGATCTCTAGCTTTTCAATTGCCATCTTTCCAATGTTCTGGGTAGGGCTCTTTTATTTACCTAGTGAGCTTATACTCCCAGGCGCCATTGTAATTGCATCGATGGCATCACTCATGTTCAGCGGGAGAGCGCTTGCACTAGACAATCGACTCTACGAACACATGAGAAGTAAGAATATGATAAAGGTCACCTCTAAAAGAATATTCTACAGGGGACTTTCCATTTTCTTGGGTGGCCTCATCGGAGGCGCCATTACACGCGATGAATTCGGTGTTTCTGAACTCCCTTTCTTGGGCACCACCATACACGCAGTAATGATATTCTCTACTGTATTAAGACTAGGTGTCTGGCTCGCTTTTCTTAGATCAAAGAAAGCACAGATCTGATCGGAAACCTACTTTTTTTATTTTAAGAGGCCAGTGTTTTCCCTACGGAACCAAGGTCTTGAAATGCCTCATCTAGGCGAGTAACCATTGACTCCTCACCTGCTCTCAGCCATGCTCTTGGATCGTATTTCTTCTTGTATGGTGTACCGTCATCCGGATCGATCTGGTATTTAAAGGCTTTCGAGTTTTCTTCTACGTAGGCTCCTACTGCTTTTGAAACTGCGAACTGTGTATCCGTATCAATGTTCATTTTGAATACGCCATAGGACAACGCCTCAGATATTTTGGCCTTGTCGGATCCAGATCCACCATGAAAAACAAGGTCTAGAGGCTTGTCACCAGTGCCACAAGTTTCTTTCACCAAATCTTGAGAATTTTTCAGGATCTCTGGACGTAGTTTTACATTTCCAGGTTTGTAGACCCCATGAACATTTCCAAAGGAAGCAGCAAGACTAAAATGACCGATCGGAGAAAGCAATTGGTACGCTCTCAAGCAGTCCTCAGGCTGAGTGTAGAGTTTAGGATTATCAGCACCAATGTCATCATCAGACCCAACACCATCTTCTTCACCCCCTGTTACTCCAAGCTCTATCTCTAGGCTCATTCCAATGGGAGCCATTCTCTTTAGCATGCGCTCACACTCAGAGAGATTAAAATCGATCTCCTCTCCAGAAAGATCAAGCATGTGAGAAGAAAATAAAGGACTACCCGTTTTTTCATAGTGTTCCTCACTATAACCAACCAACGCCTCTACCCATGGTATCAGTGCCTTGTTTGCATGGTCCGTATGAATGATCACACATATTCCATATTTCTCAGCCAGCATGTGTATGTGCCTCGCAGCTGATACAGAGCCCAGGACCTTTGCCTCAAAGGCATCTTCCAAACTTTTCCCTGCAAAGAACTGTCCACCACTGTTGGAGAATTGCACGATAACGTCAGACCTGTTTTTCGCAGCTGCTTCCATGACAGCATTCACAGAATTCGTTCCAACAGCATTCACTGCAGGAAGTGCATATCCACCTTCCTTAGCAGCCTTTAATAACGTTTTATAATCTTCGCCAGTTACGACGCCTGGTTTAAGTGAGTATCCCATTTATATCTTTATCCCTTTGTTTGTCCTATTTCGGTTAGCATGGATTGATACCAATCCAGTTCTGTGTTAAAGGGTTTCCCACCCTTTATTCTTTTAAAATCTATTAAACCCAATTCTCCGTTCTTGTCATCATCCAAACCTGCGAGCCCGCTTTTTCTTTCAAGAGCCTGATCTGCTCCAAAAAACGCCGACCTCTTGATCAGTTCTAGGTCTCGGTCATTTGCTTTTGCGGATCTTGCAAAATAACCACTTTTTTGAACGAGAGTCTTTTCCGCATTGAGTTTTTTTGAAAACTGTTTTGCGAACCACTGCCCGGGGTTTATCTCATCAAGACGAACATGGCCAAAAGCATCTCTAGGTACATCCTGGCCACTGGCCTCCATCTCCTTTACAATTGCATCTTGGCCAGCACCCTCGCTAAGAAAAATATTTACACCATCTTTTTCATCCATGACCTTCTTTAAGCGTTCTACCTCAGCGTCCAGGTCCATACTTTGTTCAGGAACAAAAATGGCATCAACATCCCACCTATCTTTGGACACCAATAGCTCAGGCAAAAATTTTCTTTGATGCAAACGCGCCCTGTAGTCTCTTGCAGTCTGGGCAGTAAGCCAACCACAGTGTCTACCCATGACCTCATGAATGATCAACTGTCTGGTGCTTGTTGTGTTTTCATTTGCAACATTCTCAAAGAATATCGCTCCCTGCTCCGCAGCTGTCCATGCACCAAGGGTCTGAGAGACTGGAAACACATCGTTGTCAACGGTTTTTGGAAGACCCACAACCGTGAGGTCGTAACCATTTTCCTTCAAATAAAATGACAACTGGGCTGCCATGGTATTGGTGTCATCTCCGCCAATGGTATGAAGGATATCTATTCCATCTTTTGTCAATTGATCAGCGGCAACTTTTAACGGGTTCTCACTATCTTGAACATAACCTCTTTTTATACAGTCCTCTACATTGGTTAGCTTAACTCTGCTATTGCCTATGGGTGACCCACCAAAATCGTATAAAGTAGAATACTGTTCTCTAACGGTGCTTGGAAATGTTATGGACTCTCCAATAAGAAGACCTCTGTACCCATTGAGATAGCCAATCAATTCCGCATCAGGAGCGGTATCATTATATCGTTGAATCAGTGCGCCAATGGAAGCGGACAGACATGGGGCGATGCCACCTGCTGTTAAAAATGCAATTTTCATGAATTATATGATTTATTGATGATTTTAGGAACGAAACTTAAAAAAAAAGAATCGCTCATGTAGGAACCAATTCACGTTTAGGTTAAAATATATCTATCAATTATGGAGTCAATTGATGGCATTGGGATTTAGAGCTACTACCATGATTATCATAGGTGATTATTATGCCCGCATCAAATGAATTAGAGTTTATTCAAAAGATTCATGGGAAACTGCTTAACTATCTAGAAAAGAGTAAGGACCGTTTTGTTCACCCTAGGAATAAGGCTGAATACCTTCTAAAGGAATTTGACCTTGATATAAATGCCCCTAGCAGTCTATCGGAGATGGAGTCCCATATTGACCGGTATCTTGAGTCCTCCATCAATACCGCCAGCACTCGTTTTTACAACCAATTGTTTTCTGGGTTTTCATCTATGGGATACCTGGGAGAGGTTATTACAGGTTTAACCAACCACTCTATGTATACGTTTGAAATGAGTCCATTAGCCACTCTGATGGAACGCAAGCTTATTGAAAAAATGGCGTTTCTAATTGGATACGGTGATGGATTTGGAACATTCGTCCCGGGAGGAAGTAACGCCAATCTAATTGCAATGCTATGCGCCAGAGAAAGAGCTTGTCCAAATTCCAAGACCGAAGGTCTTTTTAATGCCCAACCACTGGTTGGCTTTGTCTCTGAAGAGTCACACTATTCATTCATGAAGGCTGGTCTCCAATCTGGAATCGGGCTCAATAATATTAGAATGATTCCTTGTGATGGCCATGGTAAAATGAATCTTAAAAAGCTAGTGTCTGCAATAAAATCATCTATCGAAAATGGCGAAAGACCATTCTTCGTTGGTGCTACTGCAGGAACTACCGTTAGAGGCGTATTTGACCCGATCGAAGAGATAGCTCTCATTTGTAAGCAATATAACCTGTGGTTCCATATTGATGGCTCGTGGGGTGGGTCGGCTTTACTCTCGGAAAAGCATCGAAGTCTTCTCAAAGGATCTGAATGCTCAGATTCATTCACCTGGTGCGCACATAAGATGATGGGGATCCCACTTATGTGTACCTCTATTGTCCTAAAAGATAAGACTCTACTCAAACAGATCAATTCCGTTCCTGGGACGGACTACCTGTTCCATGGAGACGATGATGAACTAGACCTTGGTCTCCACTCACTACAATGCGGAAGAAGGGTCGACTCATTAAAACTATGGTTGGCCTGGAAGTATATTGGCGATAAGGGGTATCAAGATCGAATTGACCATCTTTTTTCTTTGGCCAAGCTAGCTGAATCAAAAGTCAATCAGTCAAGATCTTTAAAACTATTATCGCCGGTTGAGTCTCTCAATATCTGTTTTAGAATTCAGCCACCATTGGTAGATGAAAGCCGGTGGGATGAGCTAACCATTGAGGTTAGAGAGAGACTAATAGTTGAGACAGATACCCTGGTAAATCATGCTTCTATTAATGATGAAAATTGTATCCGACTTATTACCGCTAACTTTGATTTGACTCCAGAAGATATTGATAAATTCATGAACAACGTTGAGATAATTTCCCAAAAAGTGATCCATGAACTAAATTCATGAATGCCTCTCATTCAAGCAAAAGAAAATCTGTGGTCTTTCTTTTTATTAATGGCCCTCACCATGTTTATCACCTAATTACTCCTGCTCTTAGATTTGTAGAGATCAATAATTCTTATGAAATAAAAATCATATCAGGAAATCCATGGAACACCAAAATCATTGATCAAGCATCCAATGAAATGGGAGTCTCAAATTTTAAGTTAATTGATATTCCGTTGCCCTTTAGGTATAGAATCAAAAACTACAAGAGTAAGCTATATCCCCCTGTCTATTCTCGAATAAAAAGTGTTATTAAAGATCTCTCTAATGCCTCGGCCATTATCTCAACCAGTCATGAATTACCAGCACATTTGAGTGAGCACAGAATCAATGGCCCAATTCTATTTTATCTCTACCATGGAACTGGCACAAGATCATATGGATTTGAATCAAAGTTGGATGGGTATGATCATATCTTTGTTCCAGGTAATTATCATATGAATAGATTGCTGGATGAATCCTGTATCTCAAAAGAAAAAATGATTCTTACAGGTATGCCTAAGCTAGACTGGTTGGCAAGGAAACTAGAAATAAAAAGATCTTTATTTAAAAACAACAATCCTACCTTTTACTATAATCCACACTGGGATATGAAATTCTCAAGTTATCTCAAATGGAAAAAGCATATCTTGAATTTCTTTTCAGAAAAACAAGAACTAAACTTAATATTCTCTCCTCATCCTTTAGTAAAACACATGTCAAAAAGAGAGGGATATGCCATTGAGAATAGAAAAGAAATTCCAGATAACATAATCATAGACTATGGCAGCGATTATTGCATGGATGGGACCTACAATTCTGCGTCTGATGTTTATATTGGTGATGTAAGCAGTATGATAACAGAATTCATAATGCACAAACCTAGGCCCTGCTTATTTATTAATGCACATGACATAGATTGGGTTGGTAACGAAGACTACCACTTTTGGAAAATGGGTAACGTGGTAAATGATGTTAACGATTTTCCAAAACATATATTCCAGTCCCTTGAATTAAACCACCATGAAGAAAAGCAATTGAAAATGAAAAACGACTTTGTTCATCAAAGTAGCATAGATAGCTCTAAGATCTGTGCAAGATCAATCCAGAATATTTTGAGAGAAACCAATACTTGAATAACAGGACAAACATCTACTTTATTGGAAGAAAACAAGGTGTAGGCTTTAGGCACTTTAGGATGTCCCATTTAGAAAATAGAAGAAAATATGAGTCTGAGGGATTAAGAGATGCAACCGATGTCATTATTCAAACTCGCTGGATCAAGAAGGCAGATGTTATATGGGTAAGAGTAAGACCTGAGCACACAACCGACAAAGAGAGAGTTGTTATAGAAAAACACTTGCAACACCTTAGAGATAAAATTCCAATCATTAATGATATCGCTGTTTTTGATCACTACGACTGCAAAGATCAATCGTTTCAATTATGGAAAAAACATAACATCCCATGTCCAGATTTTATTACGATCAATGAGAATAGTATTTCAGGGAATTCTGAAGAAAATATTTTACTCGTATCAAATTTCATTAAAAATCATGGAAAAATATTTCTGAGAACCAATAATGAGACTGCAAGTCTAGGGATGCATACTTTAACCTCTGAATCTGGAAGAGGCGATATAGAGCATGCCTTGCTTTCGCTAAAGGATCGAGTGGAGAATCAGAAAACAACCAGATCCTCGACAAAGATCATGGGCACAGAATTCATCCAATCTGACAAGGGTTCTGATTTCCAGGATCTTTATAGGGTACACACTCTTTTTGGAAATATCCTTTCTTTCTATGCTGTGACCAGTAAAAAGGAGATTTTCCATAATGTGGATATGGATGAGAGAGATATGAATCGCTTCATTGATTTAAATGAGGATCTATGCAACAAAATGGATTCTTTAAAAGAAATAGTATTAAATGCTGTCAAAGCACTTAACTGTAATCTTGGTGCAATCGAGTTTTTTTTGGTGAATGAAAAACCTATTTTTATCGAGCTGAATCCAATGTGGGGAGGACATGCAAGCATCCACGGGTTTGGAAATGAAAAAATGCGAACATATCTCATTGAAAATAGAAAAGTTTTAGAGAAACGAATACCGAACATTTATAATTTTATGGACAGAAGAGCATACTATAAAAAGTTATATGAATTCATACACGACCATATCAACAGTCCAAAGGATTAGACCATCATGAAAAAGGTATTGTGGAGGCCAGATCCTCAAAAGAAAACTAAAATGGCAGAACTAACTGGCATCATAAATCATAATCATGGTCAAAAAGTTAGTAGCTACGAACAACTCCATAATTGGTCAGTAAATCATATCCCTGAGTTTTGGGAAGAGGTCTGGAACTATTGTGGCATTGTACACAGTGAACCATACACGGAAGTAGTTGATAATATTAAAACCATGCCAGGAGCAAAATGGTTCAGGGGTGCAAAATTAAATTTCGCAGAAAACCTTCTCAGGTTTCGCGATGACCGGGTTGCAATAAAATTCAAGTCTGAGGACAAATCGGTCAGGGAATTAACGTATCTTGAACTTTTTCAAGAAGTAGAAAAGATCTCACACTATCTAAGAGAGTTGGGAGTTCAAAAAGGTGACCGAGTCGTAGGTTTCCTACCAAATGTTCCAGAAGCGGTTGTGGCCATGCTGGCAACCAGCTCCATAGGCGCAGTGTGGAGCTCATGCTCTCCCGACTTTG
>Ga0208410_1001638_pt1 | contig 11393 bp, 9 predicted proteins | sample ETN02SmetaG_3_FD_185787 | JGI IMG/M metagenome (GOLD analysis project Ga0208410, IMG submission 185787) | Marine microbial and viral communities from oxygen minimum zone, Eastern Pacific Ocean - ETNP2014F10-02SV257 (SPAdes) (version 2) | ecosystem: Environmental > Aquatic > Marine > Oceanic ... | reverse complement strand
AAATCATTTATCCCCAGCTCCTGATGGATATATAGCAGAACAAATATTCACAAGAGGTTTAAGTAAGATTTTCCCTGATTGGACTTTAGCTGAGGATGGTACAATGGTTATTCTTCCAGTTAATTCAGATGAAATTGAAATTACAAATATTGAATAATTAGCTAAAACCTAATTCTTTCTTTCTTCTTTCAGCGTAAGTTCTAATTAAATTATCAACGATCAATCCAATGAAGGCAACGCAAACTCCAAGGATTAAACCTTTACCAGCTCCTTGCCTATCGGATAGAGCTTTTAGAATATATTGTCCTAAATCTTCTGTTCCAATAAATGCACCAATAATCACCATGAATAAAGCAAAGACAACTGTTTGATTAACTCCAAGCATAATGTGAGGAAACGCTAAAGGAAAATCTATTTTAACTAATCTTTGAAAAGTATTTACCCCAGACATAGCAGCTGCGTCGTGTAGACTTGGTGGAATACTTCTAAGTCCTTCTACAGTATAGCGAGTAGCCGGAATAGTTGCATAAACAACCACAGCAATCAATACCGCAGTATCCGTAACTCCAAATAGCATCATAACAGGAATTAAATAAACAAATGAAGGGAAGGTTTGGAAAGTGTCACAAACACCTAAAATGAATTTTGAAGCATAATTATTTTGAGAACAAAAAGTACCTACTGTCACTCCAATTATAGTTGAAATTATAACCCCGCAAGTTGCCATGTATGCAGTAACTAGCGCTCTATCCCACCATTCAGTTAAGGCAATAAACAAGGTGAGTCCGCCTACAGTTAGAGCTGACCTAATTCCACCAATGATATATCCCGCCCCCATAACTAAAACAAATGTTGCAACAACTGGCATACGGAGAAAAGCAGCTCTCATAGGCTGGAGCACATCAACGATTAACCAGGTATTAAATATCTTAAGTGGTTCAAAAAATGTATCCCATATCCAATCAACGCCATTATTCCAGGAATCCGCATTAGATAATCCTTTATTATGAGGAACTTCAAATAAATAATTAAAGCCTTCTTTGAAATAGAAAGAACCTAAATAAGCAAGTATCGATCCTATTATTGCTGTTCCAATAAAAATTAAAGTATATTTATGACGCTGAAAAAAATTAAGGTTAGTAAAATAATCTTTTTGCTTATTTGCCCATGCTAAAGACATTCTATCTAAAAGAACAGCAATTAAAGTTATACAGACTCCGGCTTCTAGAGCTAATCCAATGTTAAGACGATTTAAAGCCAATAATAAATTCCAGCCTAATCCTTTAGCTCCTATAAATGATGCGATAACGGCCATCGATAAACACACCATGATGACCTGATTGACGCCGATTAAAATATCTCTTTTTGCAGTTGGGATTAACACTTTAAGGGTAAGTTGCAAATCACTACATCCACTCATTTTGCCAGCTTCAATAACTTCAGGAGATACTGCTCTCAGGCCTAGTACCGTTAATAAGATCATGGGTGGAGTTGCAACAACTATTGTTACAATCGCTCCAGCTTGATCTCCAATTCCAAAAAGAACCATTGCAGGGACAAGGTAAGCATATTGGGGCGTTACTTGCATAACCATAAGTATAGGAGATAATATCTTTTCAACTCTTCTGCTTCTGTAGGCTAATACTCCCAAGCTTAAACCAAGAATAAAGGAAACTGGTGCTGCTACGAGAATAAATGATAGTGTTTGCATCGATGGCTCCCATTGACCAAACACAGAAATATAAATCATGGTAGCACCAGCAAAAATTGCTAAGCCTCTTCCAGCCAAGTTGTATCCCATTAAAATTGCACCAACAGTGATAATAGTCCAAGGGATTCCAAGAAATTCTGCCCACGGGTTGGCATCAATCCAGTCCCAACTAGTGAATGCTACAACTGTTTTAACTCCGCCAATAAATATTTCACGAACGAATTCAATTAAAAATAGTAAAATTGATGAAATGAACCTTGTCACATGCATCATAAATGGTCGTGTTTTGTAGTCACCGAGATCAGAATCCCAAAAATCTATTAACCACCATTCATTCAACAAGAAATATACTGCATCATTTATCCAAATAGGAAGCCATCCCAACCAAGGTGGCAATCTCCACAGAAAATTAAAATAGGTATAACTGATAGATATGCCAAATAAGCTATAAGTAGATTGGCCTTCAACCACTACATGCTCAGCTTCAGCTCTTATAAATTTATACCCTTCAGGTATATCTATTGCAAAAATTAATCCAAAAAAAGTAAGCAACAACAAAAGCCATTGAAATAATTTTGAATGTTTATTTATAAAATCCATGGATTATGAGTTGATGTCACTATTGCCAAAAACTACATGAATTACTTTTGAAGGCTTGATAATACCGACAACATTTTGATTAGAGTCAATAACTGGTACTGATTTTTCTTGCTCTAAAATTTTTTCTGCCACTGTTCCAATGACATCATCTTTTAAAACTTTAAAATCACTTAGATTTTTTTCATCGCCAACTGGATCCATTACTGATTCAATTTTTAAAACTTTTTCCCTAGGAACCTCTTGTGTAAACTTACGCACATATTCTGTTGCTGGATTTAGAACGATATTTGCAGGCGAGTCTAATTGTTCAATAATTCCATCTTTCATAATTGCAATTCTATCTGCAAGTTTTAACGCTTCATCAAAATCATGAGTAACAAATAAAATTGTTTTCTTTAGTGAACTTTGTAGTCTTAAAAATTCATCTTGCATTTCTTTTCGGATTAATGGATCAAGCGCTGAAAAAGGTTCATCTAAAAACCATATATCTGGTTCTACTGCTAGAGACCTAGCAATACCTACTCTTTGTTGCTGACCACCAGATAATTCTCTTGGAAAATAATTCTCCCTACCATCAAGACCTACAAGTTTCAGCATATCCATTGCTCTTGAGATGCTCTCCTGAGTCTTAATGCCTTTGATTTGAAGAGGGAATGCAATATTTTCTAGTACAGTTTTATGTGGCAATAAGGCAAAGCTTTGGAAAACCATACCCATTTTATTTCTTCTTAATTCTATTAATTCCTTATTGTTTAGCGCTAATAAGTCCTGACCATCAATATAAATTTTACCAGATGTTGCGTCTGTAAGTCTTGATATGCAGCGAAGCAATGTTGATTTTCCAGATCCTGATAGACCCATTACAACAAGCATTTCTCCTTTAGAAACTTCAAAGGACGCATTGTTTACTCCAACAATGCAACCTGCTTCCTGAAACGTTTTAGCATCAACGTTACCACTAGCATTTTGAAGCATCTTTTCTGCATTTGCTCCAAAAATCTTATAGACAGATTCACACTTAATTATTGATTGAGAAGAAGACATATAATTATATTTGTATCGTATCCTAAAATGTTAAATAAATCCCTTCTAAAAATTTTTTATAAAATATACCCTAGTATCTATACCAGTATTCAAAAACCCTTTTGCTTCGCCTACAACAGTAATTGTATCAGTTGTGCCGTGAACGGCTTCTAAAACATACTCAACAATACATACATTTGCAGAACTATCCCAAACTACTGAGGAGCTCTCAAGATTATTGCCATTATCTTTATACAATTTTTGAGCACTAATATCTGTAATGTGAGCACCCATTATAGAACGTTGGGTGACAATTTTAGTATTTTTGCAAACGGCTTCATATTCAGCCAGCGTTAATTCATAACCTTCCTCGCTTGCATAAAAATTTACTTGGCCGCTTGGAAGTGAATTAATTACCTCCTCATAATTTTCTTCAGACTGATTACTATCTTGAACAATATCTTCCTCAAGTACTTTTTCCTTACCAGGAAAAATTATGTAAAAAATAATAAATATAGAAATTATTAAGAGCATTAATCCACCAAGTTCTAATAGTCCTCTTAGTCCTTCTGGTGTTTCTTTATATTTTCTTAAAATATTATCTATAACCATTGCTCTTTACTAATTAGACTCAACTAGTCCCCCTTCTTCCCAAATGCCCTGCATTACTGATCCATCGGCATTAGTTTTAGTACCCTGTCCATGTCTTTTGCTATCCACAAATTCTCCCACATACATATCTCCATTTGCCCAGGTAAAAGTTCCCTGACCATTCATATTGTCATCAAACCAATCACCTTCATATTTAGCGCCATCCGGAAAAATTAAAGTCCCTTGTCCTTGCCATTTACTATCCACAAATTCTCCAGTGTATATATATCCATTTGGCCAAGTTTCGACACCTTCCCCATGCTTTAAACTACCGCGCCACTCACCTACATAGACAGTTTTATCTGTATAGGTCCATGTTCCTGTTCCATTCTCACAGTCACCTTCACATCCTGTCTTACGTGCAAAAGCCGAATTGCAAATAAAAATGGTTAAAATAAAGAATAAAAATAGTTTTTTCATGATTTTCAAAATATTAAAAAAAAACTCCCCTAGTCAAACAACTAGGGGAGATTTTAATTTAAAAATCTATGTAGTTAAACAATTAATCAATAAATGCTTTCCACACAGACTCATTATCAGCTAACCAAGCCGCTGCAGCATCTTCATGTGTCATTCCATCAACGTCAACTAGAGATGCCATTGCACCTATATGACTTGTTGTAAAAGACATTTTCTTGAAAATAGCCGCTGCTTGTGGATGCGTATTAGGAAAATTCTCGTTCACTGCTTTTTTCAGATATCCATCTGGTGAACCACATGCTCCATCGCCTCCATCTTCTGGTCTACAGCCATCATAGAATGGTGGGAAATCAATAAACGTAAAACCAGCACCATCTGTGAAGTTTGGTGTCCAGTTAAAGATTATTGTTCCTCTACCTTCTTTTTCAGCTGCTTCTAGTTCAGCCCATAGTGCATCAGCACCACCAGCAAACTTAACCATCCATAAATCATCTAAGCCAAGCGCTTCAAGACGCTGAGGCATTAAATCTTGGTGCCAACTTTGAGGACCTTCTAACCAACGACCTTTGCCGCCTGAGTCAGGTGTTACAAAGTTTGCAGCACAATCAGGATTTTTTAAAGCTGTCCAATCAGGTAAACCTGGGCATAGCCCTTGTTCAGCTACCCAGTTTGGATAACCCATGTCCTCTAGAGTTCTAGCTTCATGGTCACCCCAGTCAAGTAAACCACCTGCATCACGTGCAGCATCAAATGATGAACCAAAAGCAGATTCCCACACTTCGTGTGAAATATCTACATCGCCTTGACGAATTGATTCGTAAACTGCTTGAGAGTCAGCTGGTACGTATTCTACATTGTTGCCAATACTTTCAAAAATTCCACCGATAACATAAGACATAACAACTTGACTTGACCAGTTATGTGTTGGAATTTTAATTGGCTTTTTACTATCTGCTGCGTAGACAGCACTTGATGCAAAAGTAAGAGCAACAAGAGCAAATACTGCAGTTAGCATTTTTAAAGATTTTAACATGTATCCCCCTTCTTAAAGGTTCTTTAATTAAATTTAATTATTACTAAAAATTCTATTGGTGGTAGCGTAACGAGTCAAATGAGATAAACTCCATTTAATCTATATATGCTGTCATACCTATTCGATAGATACTATATATGGTAAAAAATATATATTAAATTTATACATATGCATGCACATGTAAATTGGGCGTGACATTTTAATTCGTTGATTATTTTTGATTTTATAAATTAGAATAAAAAAAATTTATTAGGAGATTAAATGAGTAGAGTAGCAATTATAGGTTCAGGTCCATGTGGTTTATCAATATTAAGAGCTTTCCAGCAAGCTGAGGCAAAAGGAGAAAAGATTCCTGAAATTGTTTGTTATGAAAAACAAGATGATTGGGGTGGACTATGGAACTATAGTTGGAGAACAGGATCAGACCAGTATGGAGATCCAGTTCCTAACAGCATGTACCGATATCTTTGGTCAAATGGACCAAAAGAGTGTTTAGAATTTGCTGACTATTCCTTCGATAAACATTTTGGTCAACCAATACCATCATTCCCTCCACGTGAAGTTTTATTTGATTATATCCTAGGTCGCGCAAAAGATGCTGATGTTAAAAAATATATTAAATTCGGAACAAAAGTAACGAATGTTATTCATAACGGATCTCAGTATGAAATTACTTCTTTAAACAAAAAAGAAAATACAACTTCAAAAGAAAATTTTGATTACTTGGTTGTAGCGTCAGGACACTTTTCAGTTCCATTCATTCCTGAATATGAAGGCATGCAATCTTTTCCTGGTCGTATCTTACATTCCCATGATTTTAGAGACGCAGAAGAGTTTAGGGGAAAGGATGTAATCGTCTTAGGTAGCAGTTACTCTGCTGAAGATGTAGCACTTCAATGTTATAAGTACGGAGCTAAGTCCGTAACAATTGGTTATAGAAATAACCCAATGGGTTTTAAATGGCCCGAGGGTATGAAAGAAGTACATTACCTAGATAAATTAGAAGGAAACAAAGCTACCTTTAAAGACGGTCATACTCAAAATGTAGATGCTCTAATATTATGTAGTGGCTATCTCCATCATTTTCCTTATATGGAAGACAGCTTAACACTTAAAACTCATAACAGACTCTACCCACCAAAACTCTATAAAGGTGTTGTTTGGCAAGATAATCACAGCTTGATGTATCTTGGTATGCAAGACCAATTTCATACTTTCAATATGTTTGATTGCCAGGCCTGGTATGCACGAGATGTAATAATGGGGAAAATCAAAATGCCTGGTGCTGATGAAATTGAAAAAGACATTAACAAATGGGTTGCTCTAGAGGAAAAATTAGAAGATCCAATCCAAATGATCGACTTTCAAACGGAATATACAAAAGATTTGCATGAAGCATCTGACTATCCAGAGATAGACTTTGAATTAATCAGAGTTCACTTCAAGGAATGGGAGCATAACAAGGAAGAAGATATTATGACTTATCGAAATAATTCTTTCTCTTCTCCAGTAACTGGAACTGAGGCTCCACTGCACCATACCCCATGGGGAGAAGCGATGGATGATTCCATGAAGACATTCATGAAGTCTAAATAATCCTAAGACGGGTAAGATAAACGCGGCACGGATTTTTCTATAATAGGAATGTGCATAGCCGCTGAAGCAAAGCCTAAGAGTACACATAGCCACCACATCAGGTCATAAGATCCGTACATGTCATATAGTCTTCCTCCAAACCATGAACCCAAAAATGACCCAAATTGATGTGATAAAAAAGTAAATCCATAAAGCATGGACATGTATTTTACACCAAATACAACACTGATAATTCCACTAGTAAGCGGTACAGTTGCAAGCCATAAAACTCCAAGCAAAGCTGCAAAAATTAATATTGTGATTTCATTCTTCGGAACAATTATAAAAATAATAAATAGAATTGATCTCAAAGAATAAAGTACAACTAATAGATTTTTCTTAGACATTCTGTCACCAAGTCTTGCAAATATTAGAGTGCCAAAAATATTAAATAATCCGATTAATGCTAAAGACCAGCTACCAATCCAAGAAGGTAGGCTTATGTCATCTAAATACGCAGGAAGATGAGTTGCTACAAAAGCGACATGGAATCCACATACAAAAAAACCAATAGTCAGTAAATTATAGCTTTTTGATTTGAATGCTTCCTTTAGCGCATCTTTCAGGGTCTGATCTGAAACTTGGCTAGATGAATCAGATTTTCCAGAATAATTTAATGCATAGCAAAATATAATCATGACTGATGCAATTAAAGTTAGATACAGAATTGAACTAGACCAATCTGAAACTTCAATTAAGAAGCCTGCAAAGGGAACTAATATAAACTGGCCTAGGGATCCCGCAGCCATAACAATTCCTAAAGACAAGGTACGATGTTGTTCTTTTACTGTTTTCCCAACAGCTCCCAGAACAACTGCTGTTCCACAGCCAGCTGCCCCCAAGCCAAATATTGCTTGTGAAGCAATAATATCAAAACTTGTATTCACATTTGCCATCCAGAAAAGCCCAATTAAAACTAGTATTACTCCTGATAAAGATGCCTTCCCTGATCCATACTTATCTGACATTGCTCCAAATAAAGGAGACCCAATACCAATTAGAAGAAATTGAATTGCTACTGCAAACCCAAATACTTCACGACCAGTTTGTAGATGATTAGAAATTGGAACAAGATAAAGACCTGATGAATGTCTAATTCCGAATGATATTAATAATAATATACTTCCACCAATTATAACAAAATTAGAAATATATTTTTTATTAAGGGAACTATTCATATTCGTACTCATTATTTTTCTGTAAAGATATACTTACCTCGGTGAGTTACCACAGTAGTACAGCCTGAAGAAGTAGTGCTGTAATGTAATGAACCAGATGATAGATGAACAAAATCCCCTTTCTTATAAGTATATCCATCAGGGTCTGTTAAATCTCCTTCTAATATAAAAAACTCTTCCGGACCTTCATGTAAATGAGCTTTTGATTTAGTGCCTGGATCCATTTTGTAGAGATATGAACCTTCTCCAGTTTCTTCGTCATAACTTAAATTGTACCACCAAGTATTACCATCCTGGCCAGCGGATTCTTCTTCTAATAATTCCCACTCTATGGATTCAATATTAGAAACCTTTCTGTAATCAGATAATGTAGACATGATTTATTTTTTAAGCTTTAACTCTACTTTTAGTAGGATCGTAAAATGGAAAAGGAATAATTTTTGCTTTAATTCTTTTCTGATGTCCATCCAATTTACCAATTTCAACTTCTGTTCCTTCTTCAGATGAATGAATATCAATTCTGCATAATGCTATATTTTTATTTAGAGTAGGTGAAATCATCCCACTAGTGACAACTCCAACTTGTCCTCTTCCTATATGAACACAATCTCCGTGGCTACAAAGCTCATTTCCCTCAATTTCAAGCCCAACCAATTTACGTAGAGGGTTCTCTTTTCTCTTCACAAGCGCATCACGACCAATAAAGTTGGCATCTTTTGATTTAAGAGGAACTGTAAAAGAGATGCCCGCTTCAAATGGATCTGTCTCATCGCTAAATTCATTACCGCCAAGAATAAGACCTGCTTCAATCCTTAACATATCTAATGCAGCAAACCCCATTGGAGCTATATCAAACTCCTGACCTGCCTCCCAAATAGCGTCCCATACTTTAGGACCATCTTTTGGGTGACAATAAACTTCATATCCAAGTTCACCTGTATAACCTGTTCTAGATAACATTACAGGGGTACCCAGGTGATCATTTAAACGACTAATGGTAAAATGAAACCATTTTAAATCTTCAATTCCTGGACTTGCAGGCGTTGTCCACATAATTTTTGATAATACTTTCCTACTGTTTGGACCTTGTACTGAAATATTATGTAATTGATCAGATGAAGATCTAACTGACACTTTTAAATCTAATTTTTTACCTAACTCTCTTAGCCACTCTCCTGAATAATCACTTCCTCCAATCCATCTGAAGTTAGCATCGCCTAATTTAAATAATGTTCCATCATCAATCATCGTTCCATTTTCATAACACATCGCTGTATAGACAACTTGTCCAATAGCTAACTTTTTTACATTCCGCGTAAGTGCTGTGTTCATTAACTCTTCAGCATCTGGACCTACAACCTCAAACTTCTTAAGAGAGGAAAGATCCATCATTATTACATTGTCTCTACAAGCTGTATATTCAGCAACAGTCCCATAATTATCATATTTGTTTGGTATCCAAACTCCCGCGAACTCCACGTAATCTTTTGTTAATTTAGATGTACGTTCATGAAAGGCTGTTTGCTTTGTTAAAGAAACATCTGAATCTGGATTCTTGCGATAAGCCATAGCTTTAGAAAAAAAGTTTTTCTTTGAATAAACTCTAACGCATATATCTGTTGGATTCCAGTCATTTGCTGCATCAATATCACAAGGGCAAGCAGATGAAGCAACTACTAAGTTTTTTTGAGCTTGAAATAAAACATAATTCCCAGGTGTTGACCAAGGTAAGTCAAAAAATAAAACGTTTGATGCATCTAATCCAGTGTTGAAAAATAAATTGATAGCTTGCCAACCACGTCTTTCATTTATTCCAAATGGTTTAAGAGCTGCATTAAAATTGTCTGAACAATTTGCATGACCAAAGTAGCCTACATCTTCGTAGTATTTTGCACTACAAGCATTGCCAAATGTATCATGACGTCCACATGTGTCTTGAATAACTTCAACAAGTGCATCTTGATCTCTATCAAAATACTTTGCAAACAATCCAGGCATTGCATAATTTAATCCAATGATACTCCGAGTTACTATTGGATCGATGCTCAACTCTATACCTTTTTGTAATTTTGCTGCGTCAAAGACCTGAAAATCTGAACACTGTCTTCCATATAGATCAATAACTTGAATGAAATCTCCTGCCTCAACTTCATATGATATTGCTGTACTATTACTAATAATAAATTCATCTTTGATGTCAGCTAAAGGAGGGGGTAAATAATAGTTAGACTTATTATCAATTCTATTTTTTCGTTTAACTCTAATCTCTAAGTCTGTTGCAGGATTTTGGGAGTCAACTGACATATCTTCCCCTGGAGCAGCTATAATTACAAAGCCATCTTCTTGACACTCAAGATCTAAGCTTTCTCTAACTTTTGTTTCAGCATTAAAAAAGTTTGTAGAAATGGCTTTATGAAAATCTATGTTTTTCTTCTTTAATTTAGTTAATAGAAATTTGTTATCAGGGCTATTTGATAAAATATTTTTTACAAAAGAAGCGTCATTATTTTTCTTACAACTTATTGCACCTGGAGAACACTTGCCTGAGTTATCAAATGCAACTACTTCTGCAATTTGACTTCCTTCAGTATTAATTATTGAAATAATATCCCCTGCATAAAACTCAAAACCAATAAGACCTTGTGCTTTTGCAATGTAGCGCTCAACATCTTCAGGAAGTCCTAGTATCCCTGCATTGAACGGTTGAGTTCTTCGAATATTAAAGCCTGATAAATCTAAATCCAATTTACACCCCTAAAAATCAATACTTATTAAGCCTAAGTGTTCCTTACAAGCTAATATAAGTAAATATTTATGTATATAATATATATACATACAAAATAGTTTTCTTTTTTTTGCTGATATTTAAGAATTAGAAATTGCTTATAATTAGTAAAGAGAAAAAGGGCTTTTTTAATAAGATTTAACAATAATGTCATTTCCACAAAAAGCAGAGTACGTAATTATTGGAGCTGGGATCCATGGTCTCAGCACAGCATTTCACTTAGCTCAAAAATTAAAGGCTCAAGGAAAAGGTGATGGAAGTAAAATCCTTGTAATTGAGAAAGATGGAATTGCTTCTGGAGCAAGTGGAATTGCTTGTGGTGTAATTCGTAATAATTATTTCCAACCTGCAATGCGC
>Ga0208410_1001636_pt1 | contig 11396 bp, 11 predicted proteins | sample ETN02SmetaG_3_FD_185787 | JGI IMG/M metagenome (GOLD analysis project Ga0208410, IMG submission 185787) | Marine microbial and viral communities from oxygen minimum zone, Eastern Pacific Ocean - ETNP2014F10-02SV257 (SPAdes) (version 2) | ecosystem: Environmental > Aquatic > Marine > Oceanic ... | reverse complement strand
TCTTCTATAAATCCAGTTGAAGTCTCTGCAAAGAATGACACCATTAATTTTGAGATTAGAATAATTGAAGGTAAGCCAGCATACTTTAATAAAATTTCTGTTGTTGGTAATACTAGAACTAATGACCATGTAATATATAGAGAACTAAGAAGCAAACCTGGTGAACTTTATAGTAAAGATAAAGTTGTAAGAACAGTACGAGAACTTGGGCAAATGGGATTTTTTGACGCTGAACAGATAAGTCCTGATTTTAAAAATGTAGATCCTAATAATGGAACAGTTGATATTCAATACGGATTGGTAGAAAAAGGAGCTAGTCAGGTTGAATTACAAGGTGGTTATGGTGGTGGTGGTTTTATTGGAACTTTAGGTCTATCATTTAATAATTTTTCTGTAAGGGGACTTAAAAATAAAGAAGCATACAAACCTGTTCCAATGGGAGATGGACAAAGTTTTGCTTTAAGGCTTCAAGCAAATCGATTTTATAGCACACAGAGTTTTTCTTTCTCTGACCCCTGGCTGGGTGGAAAACAACCTACTCAATTTTCTTTTTCTATTTCTCAAACTAAACAATTTAGGTACGATTATTATACAGGACAAGCTAATAAAAATCAATATTTTAAAATATCTGGAGCTTCAATTGGTCTAGCAAAAAGATTAAGAGTTCCTGATGATTATTTTGTATTTCATCAAGCTCTTAGCTATCAATTTTATGATATGAATAACTATTATACTGGTCTTTTTACATTTGGAGATGGTAAGTCTCATAACATTGCATATACTGCAGCCCTAACTAGAAATAATACTTATACTAATCCTGTTTTCCCAATGGGTGGATCTTCGTTTGAACTTAGAGGAAAATTTACATTACCATATTCTTTATTTAATGGCATTGATTATGCTGATTTAAAAAACCAAGCAGAATTTCAAAATGATGATGGAACACCAGATCAAGCTAAAATTGATCAGGAAAGATTCAAATGGCTAGAATTTTATAAAATAAACTTTAAAGGAAGTTGGTATACTAGAATAATAGATAAGTTTGTTTTAAAAACGCATGCTGAGTTTGGTTTCTTAGGTGCATATAATCAAGATAGAGGAATAATTCCATTTGATAGATTTTTCTTGGGAGGGGATGGAATGTCACAATATGCTATGGATGGAAGAGAGACTGTTAGTTTAAGAGGCTATCCTAATCAATCTCTTTCTGATCAAGATGGTTCTACTATATACAATAAGTTTTCTATAGAATTAAGGTATCCTATAACTCTTAAACCCTCTGCATCAATATTTGCCCTTACATTCTTAGAGTCAGGAGACGGATTCAATAGTTTTAGAGAATTTAATCCTTTTTATGGAAAAAGATCCCTTGGCCTTGGAATTAGAATATTCATGCCCGCATTTGGATTATTAGGTATTGACTTTGGCTATGGATTAGATAACCATTATGAAGGAGATTTTTCAGCCCATGGATGGGAAACACACTTTGTAATCGGACAACAATTTTAGAATTATTACGTTATATTAAATAAAAAATGAATAGATTTTTCTTTCTATATATTTTAATTAGTTGTTTTTTAACTATTAATTCTTCCTTTTCACAAAAAGCAGAAAGAATTGGTTATATAAACATGGAATATATCCTGTCTCAGATGGAAGATTATAAAACAGCAAATGCTCAACTAGAGAAAAAGATAGGAAAATGGAAAAGAGAAATTGAAACAAGAAAGGTTGAAATCAAAGTGCTTAAAGATAGTTTAGAAATTGAAAGGCCACTCCTTACATATGATATTATCGAAGATAGAGAATCAGAAATTGAATTTGAAGAAAAACAACTTAATGATTACCAAATAAAACGCTTTGGAGTAAATGGAGATTGGGTAACCCAAGAGCTCTTGCTTATTAGACCAATACAAGATCAAGTCCTAAATGTTGTAGAGACTATATCCAAACAAAAAAAGTTTGACAAAATTTTTGATCAATCTGCCGATGCAATTCTATTTTATTCCGAAAAAAAATACGATATTAGCGATCTGGTTTTAAAAAGTATTCTAAGAACAGAGAAACTTGAAAAACTTAATCTAGAATTTGACGATGAAAAAGTCAATTCTGAGTACGAGGCTAAAAAGAAATTATTAGAAGAAAAAAGGGCCAAACAAGCTGAGGAAGTAAAAGCTAAACGAGAATTACTTCTAAAGCAAAGAGATGAAAAAAGAAAAGCCTATCAAAAAAGAAGAGATAGTCTTTTAGAGTTAAGAAAAAAAAAGAAAACTAAAAAAAGTTAAAAAATGAAAACTTTTAAAACATTATCGAGTACTATTTTATTTTTATTTGCAGTAATTACAATGAGTGCACAAAGCAAAGTTGCACACATTAATTCACAAGCTTTAATTAGCGAAATGCCTGAAGTTAAAGAGGCTCAAGCTCAACTTGAAAAACTTCAAAAAACTTATTCTACAGAAATTGAAGCTTCCATGAAGGAATATCAAACTAAACTTCAAACTTACTCTGCAGATGCTCAAAATCAAACTGAAGTAACTAATCAAGCACGTCAAAAAGAGTTAGCAGGTATGGAACAAAATATTCAGCAATATCAACAGACTGCATCTCAGGATATTCAAAAAAAACAAGCTGATTTACTAAAACCTCTTATTGATAAAGCAAAAGCTGCAATTCAAAAAGTTGCTAAAGCGCAAGGATTTGACTATGTAATTGATGCTACAGAAGGAGGAAGCTTAATTTTAGCTGGAGGAAAAGATTTAATGGAAGAAGTTAAAGTAGAGCTAGGATTCTAAAAATTTAATATACTAAACTTTATAATTTTATTTAAAAAACTACCTAAATTTTTTAGGTAGTTTTTTATTTTTGTTTAATGAATGAATCTCCTATAGGAATCTTTGACTCTGGAATTGGAGGTATTACTATATTAAATTCTATTAAAAAAAAATTGCCCAATGAAAATATCATTTATTTGTCTGACAATTTTAATTCGCCATATGGTAATAAATCAAAAGATAAAATTCAAAAATTAAGTTTTACAAATACTCGATTTTTGATTCATAATGGTTGTAAATTAATTGTAGTAGCTTGTAATACAGCAACCACAAACAGTATAGAAGAATTAAGGTCAAATTTTAAAATTCCTTTTATTGGGATTGAACCTGCAATAAAACCTGCAGCGATACAAACAAAAAGTGGAATGGTTGGCGTTTTGGCAACAAAAGGGACTTTGTCTAGTAAACTTTTTAGCAATACAATGTCTAATTATTCAAAAAATATAAATATAATTGAACAAAATGCTGAGGGACTAGTTGAACTAATTGAAAATGGGTTTATTGAAGGGGATAAAGTAGAAAAAAAACTAAAGAAATATTTATTTCCAATGGTTGATAAAGGAATAGATCATTTAGTGCTAGGTTGCACCCATTACCCTTTATTAATTAAAACTATAAGGTCATTAATCCCAAAAAACATAAAAATAATCGATAGTGGAAAAGCTGTTGCTGAACAAACAAAAAAAATAATAGAAAAAAATCATATAAAAAGTAATTTGATTAAAGTCAAATATTCATTTTATTGTAATGGGTCTCCGAAATCACTTAATATGATTTTAAATAATAAATTTGTAATCAACGAAATATAAATGGAAAAGCATATTATAAAATTTAAAGAAACTAGTAGGGAGGAAGAGTTAGAATTCTATTCAAATAAATTTTTATCTGATAAAAGAATTGTATTTGAAAAAATTGAAGAGGCTAAAGATTTTCCTTTAATTCAACAAATTTTTTATCTACCATTTATAAAAAAAGTTGTTCTTAATAAACGCTCTGTATATATAGAAAAATTAAATATTCTGAATTGGGAGGAAGTTCAAAATGAGTTATGTAAACAAATTCAAGATTTTCTTAATGATGGAGGATCAGTTAGTAATAGTGATGTAAAAAAACCTTCACCTACTACTGTTTATGCTGAAAGCACTCCAAACCCTAATGTCATGAAGTTTGTAGTAAATAAAAAAATAGTAGATGATGTTTATGAATTTAAAAAAATTAATGAAACAGAAAATGCTCCAATAGCTAAATCATTATTTAGTTTTTCATTTGTTAAAGAAGTTTTTTTAGATTTTAATTTTATCTCCATTACTAAAGAATCTAATTCTAACTGGGATGAAAATGTTATGGATGTTAGAGAATTTATTAGAACTTTTATTCAAGATGGAAATGTTTTAATTCATGAAGAATTTTCTAAAGAAAATTCTAATCCAATTGAAGTTAATACTGAAAATGTTGACGATATTTCTAAACAAATAATTGAAATAATTGAACAACACGTTAAGCCAGCAGTAGCTTCTGATGGGGGAAATATTTTGTTTCAATCATATGATAAAGAAACTAAAAATGTAAATGTGATCTTACAAGGTGCTTGTAGCGGTTGCCCTTCCTCAACTGTAACGCTTAAGAATGGAATTGAAAATATGCTAAAACAAATGCTTCCAGGAATGATTGCTGATGTAAATGCAATAAACGGCTAGTCTAACCGGGGATGAATTTTTTTAAATAATCTGGTTCAAAGTATGCAATATCTTCAAATTTTGAATTTTTAAATTTATCAAAAGATAATCCTGCCATCTCATTTGATGAAGGAAAAGTATCATTACTTGAAAAAATTAAATTTGAATTATTTTTAATTAACCTCTTACATTTTTCTTGAGCGTTTCCAACAAAATAAAGTTTGTTGCTTGAAATTAATCCATTAAAAGAATCTTTAGTAATGATCTCTGGTAGAACTTCTCTAACAGAATCGTAAGAAGAATCAAAAATAGCAGAATACACTTCGTCTCTTCTAGCATCAATAACAGGAATAATTAATCCACCATCCACTTTTATTTGTTTAGCAAGAATAAGAAGAGTAGAAACTGAAATTAATGGCAAATCTAAAGCAAAACATAGTCCCTTAGCAGCTGCCACACCAATTCTTAACCCAGTATATGAACCTGGCCCTTTACTTACAGCAATAGCTGATAATTCTTTAATTGAAATATTTGCTTCTTTTAAAACTTCATCTATAAAAGAATGTAATTTAGTTGAATGAGAATAGCTTTCATCATTTTTCTCTTTTATACCAATTACTTTCCCGTTTAAAGCTAAAGAAATAGAACAGTTAGTAGTAGAAGATTCTATATTTAGAATATAAGACATCTGAAAGATTACTTAACAGTAATAGGAACTCCAAAATAAAACTCTAAAACTTTAAGCTTAAAGATATAATCATATTTTGTTCTTATAAGTTCTGACTGTGCTAACTCATATCTCTGTTTTGCTTGAGTAAAATCAAAAGAATTCATTGCTCCTACTTCAAATTTATTTTGAGCATATTGAAATGCTAATTCTCTTGCATCAACTAACTTTTGAGATGCTTCATATGCCTTAAAAGCTCCTTTCGCATCATTAAAAGATTGATTAACCGTATTTTCTAAATCTAGTTTCTTTTGAAGTAAAGAATTTTCACTTCTTAAAATATTAACTTTAGTTTGGTTAACATTGGACCTTCTAGACAAATTATTTAAAATTGGAATTGATAAGCTTAATCCAAAATTTTGACCAGCATTTAAATCAAATTGTTCAGAAAAAGAAAGTGGACTAGCTATGCCCATTTTTGAATAAGGTGCAATTACTCGTTCACCTGTGCCTTCTACAACTCCAACTGGAGTATATCCAATTTCACCTGTTGGAACCAATCTATCAGAGTATCCAATTCTAGAACTATATGAGTAAAATGCTGACAAACTTGGTTTTAAAAGTGCTTTAGAAATCTCTAAATCTTTTTTTGCAATCTCAACATTAGTCTCAAAAATTTTGATTTCTTTTTTATTTGAAACTGCATAACTAAATATCTCTTGCGGAGTTCTATTCATTACATCTGAAATAGGAATATCATAAGACTCATTAGCAATTTCAAAGTTTTCATAATCATCAATCAATAAAAGTTGAGCTAAAGCTATTTTAGATAGATAATAACTGTTCTTTGCATCTACTAAGGTTTTTTCCTGTGATGCTAAGTTCGCTTCAATTTCATATAAATCTCCTTTTGGAACAACTCCTGCATCAACCAATTCTTTAATTCTTTTCAATTCCTTTAAAGTGATATCTAATTGTAATTCTTGAACAGCAAGTGATTCTTTACTAAACAGAATTTGCAGATAGGAATTTGCCACTAAAAGTGCAACATTTTCACTCATGTCCTCTAACTGATACTGGCTAGCTAGAATAGATAAGTTAGCCCTATGTAGTCTTTTTACATTCTGAAGTCCACTATAAATATTGACATTCATATTTAGATTCATGGACGAAAACTGAGTAGTTACATTTTCTAGTAAGCCAGTAGTAATATTTTGGTTTAAGCCTACATTCCAGGAATGGCTACTTCCTATATTTATATTAGGTAAAAAATTTCCAATTGCTCCTTGTTTTTCTATTTCAGATCCAGCATAATCTAACTTAGATTGCTTAATTGAAATATTCATTTCTAATGCTCTATCAACACATTCTTGCAATGTCCATGATTTCTGACCAATTAGAATATTTGGGACAATAATTATAAGTAAGTATTTTAATATTTTCATATAATATTTTTTAATCAAAAGAACGCTCATCAGAAGGACTATCAGTCTCTCCTCTTTTAATAGGTTCAGTTTTATTCCAAACTTTAATTTTATCTGATTTTTTTACTCCACTTAAAAGCTCAGCATTTACTCCATCTGAGATACCTAATTTAACATCTCTTCTAACAAACTTTTGACTAGATGTTTCTATTTCTACATAAGGTTTTTTTGTTTCTGAATCATATTGTAATAATGCTTCACTAATAGCAGTAATATCAGATTTTTTATCAGTAATAATTGATGCGTTAGCACTATATCCAGCTCTTACTACATATTCATCATCTAAATAAACCTCTCCTTCAATCTTGAATTGAATTGCTCCTGCAACCTCTGTTCCTTTAGGGGCTATCAACCTTAATTTAGCTTCATACTCCTTATTTTCAATTGCTCCTAAAGTGACAATTAATGGCATCCCTACGGTTAATTTTCCAACTTCTCCCTCATCAACTTGACCTTCAAAAATCATTTTATTTAAATCTGCGATTGTTGCTATAATAGTTCCTGCATTAAATGTGTTAGCTTGAATTACTTGATCACCCTCTTCAACAGGGATTTCTAAAATAGTTCCCGAAACAGTTGCTCTAATATTAGTATTTGTTATAGTAGATCCGCCTGAAGAACCGAGTTTTATTATTTGTAAATCACTTTTTGCATTAGATAAGTTTTGCATATCCTGATTATAGCGTAATTCAGAAGCATTATACTCTTGTTCTGAAATGATCTCTTTTTTAAATAAAGCCTGGTTTCTTTCAAACTCAATTTCTGAATTCTTCATTACAATTTGTGCATTTTTAACTCTTCCCTCTGCACTATTAAGTGTCTGCTCATTAGGGACTACTTTAATCCTAGCTATCAAATCTCCAGCAAAAATTTCATCTCCTTCTTCTACAAGAATCTCCTGAATAATTCCAGCAATTTGAGGAACAATATTTACCTCATCCTCGGGTAATACTTTACCTGTTGCTACAATTTTTTCTTCAATACTTGTAGTTATTAATGTTTGCGTATCATATACAATTGAAGATTTACTATTTGATTTAATAAAGAAAGCGCTGGCAAATAAAATGCCCAAGATTAACAATGTAATTCCGATGTGTTTTAAATATTTCATTTTTTTATTTTTTTATTTATTCTTCTCTTAATGCATCAATAGGTTTAACATTAACTGCTTTTTGTGCAGGAATTATTCCAATTAATGTTCCCAAAATTATCATTAAGGCCAATGCCCCCAAAACATATGGAATTGGAACTGTAGGGTTTGTATATGGGAAATCTGTCATATCGACCGTTGCGGCATTTATTCCATACAAAACTAATGCTCCTAGGATTATTCCTATTATTCCTGCTAAAACAGTTAAGAAAACTGATTCTAAAATAATTTGAGATCTTACTTCAGAGGGAGTAGCCCCTAATGCTCTTCTAATTCCAATTTCTTTTGTTCTTTCTTTAACTGAAATTAATAGAATATTGCCAATCCCAATTACTCCAGCTAAAATAGTCGCAATTCCTACAATTAATGATAAAAAAGTAAGGCCATTTGCAAAGTTCATAGTTTTTCTAAAAACTTCTCCTAAATTAAACCCTCCTATTGCTCGCTCATCATTTGGATCTATTGTATGTATTTCCTTTAAGGTTGCCTTAATATCTCTCTCTACTTTAACTCCATCAATATTTTCATCAGCTGCAATCATAAACCATCCCACATCATCTCCGGTATTAAATATTTTTCTAAAAGTTGCAAAAGGAATATAAATATCTCCATCATCTCCAAACCCCCCTCCTTGTACAAACTTATGCACTCCAACTACCTTAAAATTTATTTTATTTATACTTATAAATTTACCTATTGGATTTTCATCTTCCTCAAAAAGCTCTAGTTGAGTTCTTTCACCAATTACACATACTTTTCTTTCATTTTTTATATCAGTCTGATTAATAAATCGTCCTCCATCATATATTTTAGAAGTTGCTATTTTAATATATTCTGGGAACTCGCCATAAATAGCATATGTTCCCGTTTTATTTCCTCTAACAATATTTCCTCCTGATGAACCAAAAACTCCTCTCACATTTCTAGGTGCAATAAATTTAATTCCTTTTACTCTTTTCTTTAGAATTTCTACATCTCCTAATTTTAATTGTATAGCTCTTTGAGATTTGTACCCACCATATGGGATACTAGTATATTGAGCCCAAACAAAAATACTATTAGAAGCTATTGATTGAAAAGCTCTCTCAAATCCATTATCCAATCCTTTTGAAGAGCCTGCTAGGGCAATGTATATAAAAATTCCCCACAAAACTCCTATCATAGTAATGATAGTCCTAACTTTATTTTTTTGGATAGATCCAAAAATTTCTTGCCATGTATCTTTATCAAATATTCTTTTCATTCTAATTATCTCTTATTGCTTCAATAGGTTTTATTCTAGCTGCTCTCTTAGCCGGGAGATAACCCGCAAAAGCTCCAAAAGCGATTAATAAAAAAGTTGCCAAAATTCCAGTATTTAAATCTACATATGGATCTGTAATATAGTATTCCTCTTCTAATGCATTTCCAACTAATTTTAAAATCCCTATTCCAATAAATAATCCAATATATCCTGAAATAGTAGTAATAAATATCGCTTCCTGAAGGATCATTCCTATTATGGATCTAGGAGTTGCTCCAATCGCTTTTCTAATTCCAAGTTCCTTTGTTCTTTCCTTAACAACAAAAACCATTATATTAGAAATTCCTATAATCCCTGCTAATAGAGTTCCAATACCTACAAATAAAATAATGGATGAAAGGGCACTTTTAAATTGATCATTTTCCTTTAAATCTTTGGCAGCACTTCTTATACGAATTCCACGCGGATCTCTGGGGTCAATGAATTTCTTTTTCTTTAAATATTTCTTTATTTGATCTTCAAAAGCAACTGCTCCACCGTAACCAAGTTCAGGCTTATAGGAAATAATGATCTGTCTTAATTTATCAGTATTTTTTTGAATTAACTGTAATGTAGTGTATGGTACATAAACTATCCTTTCTTCATTATCTCCTCCATCGTCTTGAAACACTCCGACTACTTTCCAGGATCTTCCTTCACCAAAAACAAATTTTCCAATAGCATCTTCTCCATCAAATAAATCTTCTTTAACCAATCTGCCTATAACTATATTTCTTTCCTTATTTTCAACATCCAGACCATTAATATATCTCCCTTTCATCATAATAGTCATCTCATTTTTTTGATGTGAAGGAGCAACTCCTCTTACTGAATAATTATTAGATTTTAATTTATATCCAACATTCGCACTTGTTGAAATTCTTGGAGTAATACCTTCAATATAAAATGCAAATCTGGATGAAATATCTTTTAAATCATCATTATCAAATTCAATCTGTCTATTGGCTTTATATCCCATATAAGGCTTGGAGGTCCTTCCAGTATTAATCCACATTGTATTTAAGGCATCGTCTTTAAAATATTTATCAAAAGTATTATCTAAACCATTTCCAAATCCAAAAAGAACTACAAAAATTAAAATACCTAAAGCCACAGTAAATCCTGAAAGAAAAGTTCTAAGCTTATTCTTTTTAATTGTATCAAAAATTTCTAACCAACGATCCCTACTAAACATTATATAGCTTTTACCATTTTATTTCTTTTATCTTCCATAATGATTCCATCCTTTAGTCTAACAATCCTTGAACACATTTTTGCAATATCCTCCTCATGAGTTACAATTAAAATTGTTTTTCCACTTTTATTAATCTCCTGAATCAACGCCATTACTTCTTTTGATGTCTTTGAATCCAATGCCCCTGTAAGCTCATCTGCCAATAATACTTTTGGTTGAGTAATCATTGCTCTTGCAATAGCAACTCTTTGTTTTTGCCCACCTGAAAGTTCACTTGGAAGGTGAGTTGCCCATTCTTTTAAACCAACTTGATCCAAATATTCTAAAGCTTTAGCTTCCCTTTCTTTTCTGTTTACTCCCTGATAATATAAAGGAAGGGTTACGTTTTCTAAAGCAGTTTTATAATTAATCAAATTGAAAGATTGAAATACGAAACCAAGAAATTTGTTTCTATAATTTGCTGCTTTAGTTTCATCTAAATCTTTAATTGGAACCCCATCTAAATCATAAGTTCCTTTATCCAAAAGATCTAACATTCCTAAAATATTCAATAACGTTGACTTGCCTGATCCTGATGACCCCATAATTGCAACTAACTCCCCCTCCTTTACGTTAAAGTTTATTCCCTTTAAAACATGTAAAGAATTAGAGCCCATCTTATAGGACTTATGTAAATCTTTTATCTGAATCATAATATCATTATGTTGTTAAACTTTTATTATCAATAATGGTGCCCAAATTTACTGTTTATTTTTTCATATTATACAATTCTAATTGTTTAAAAAAATCTTCAAAATTTTTCTTACCCTTGTTTGTTATTGAATAATCTGTTGTAGGGTAACTTTGTTGAAAATATTTTTTGATTTTAATCAGTTTTGCTTCATTCAATTTTTTAAGCTGTATGCTTAGATTTCCTTTTGTAGAATCTGTTATTTCAAGTAATGCTTTAAAATTACAAGTCTCAACTGTCATCAAAAAAGATATTGTTTTGAGTCTAATAGGGTTAAACAATAATTTTTCGATCTCCTTATTCATCTTTATAATAATGTAATTGTAAATTATCAGATTTGTGAAAATAAAGTGATAACCCTGGGATTAACATCCCAAA
>Ga0208410_1001633_pt1 | contig 11421 bp, 9 predicted proteins | sample ETN02SmetaG_3_FD_185787 | JGI IMG/M metagenome (GOLD analysis project Ga0208410, IMG submission 185787) | Marine microbial and viral communities from oxygen minimum zone, Eastern Pacific Ocean - ETNP2014F10-02SV257 (SPAdes) (version 2) | ecosystem: Environmental > Aquatic > Marine > Oceanic ... | reverse complement strand
TCTTGGATATAATGTTGTGACAATGGAAGAATTTAAAAAAAGAGGTATTAAAGAAGTTATAAATGAGACTCTTGAAAAAATTGGCGATAATCCAGTTTACATTACTTTTGATTTAGACTCTTTGGATGCTTCAGTAGCCCCAGCTGTCTCTAATATTGAGCCAAGTTTTACTGGTTTTACAATAGATGAAGCGAAAGCATTAATTCAATCTGTAAAAAACAAAAATGTGATTGGTGGAGATGTAGTTTGTTTAATGCCTACCAAAGATCAAAAAAATAATATTACCGCTATGGTTGCGGCGTCTATTATGTTTGAGATAATCAGCGTCATTGCTTATAAATAAAAAATTCTATCTGAAATTTAAAGATAAACTCTCTTCACTCTTTTAGAGATAGACGTAAGAATCTCATGACATATAGTATTGCATTGACTTGCAATCTTATCAATTCCATTCAAATGATTGATTATTTCCATGTAATCGCCCACTTTTATAGATTTACTATTCTTAGAAATATCTACTGTTATTGAGTCCATTGATACGCGACCTATGATTTTAAAAGTTTTCTTTTTGAAATACACATGACCTTTATTACTTAATACTCTGGAAATTCCATCAGCATACCCTATGCCTAAAACAGCTACTCTGATTTTTTTATTCGTTTTATAAGTCTGATTGTATCCAACAAATTCATTTTTACTGATTGTTTTTATTTGCAGCACTTTTCCTTTGAGAGAAATAACTGGTTTTATAATTTTTTTCATCTTAGTGTTGTAATGGCCTCCATATAAAGAGATCCCTGGTCTAACTAAGTCATGGTGAAAATGATCTCCTAAAATTATTCCCATAGAATTTGAAAGACTATTGAATTTTGCTTTAATTTTAAGATTAATAGCTGCTTTAAATTTTTTATTTTGAAAAATATTATAATTATTTTTGCCTTCATCTGCGCTTGATAAATGACTTAGAAGTATGTGAATTTTATTTTGATCTGAAGTTAAATTTAAAAACTCATTTACGTCTATACCAAGTCTATTAAGTCCAGTATCTATATGTACTCCAAATTTTAATTTTTTATATTTTTTTATATTTTGGTTTACAAGTTTATACTCATCTTTGTCATTTATAATTGGTATAATATTGTGTGTATTGAAAGTTGATAATTCATTGCCTTCCAATCCATTTAACACATAGACATTAGCTAACGATTTTTTTTTTCTTATTTCTAATGCCTCTTCTGTTGTTGCTACAAAAAAATGTCTACATTTATTTTTATAGAGAGTTTCAAATGCTTTTATGACCCCAATTCCATATGCATCTGCTTTAATTGTTGCTGCACAAATAGATTGATTGGCTATGCTAGATAATTTTTTATAATTATATGCAAGATTTTTTAAACTTACTTCAAGAATAGCATTGTGTTTAATCACTAAATAACATTATCAGATTTTAAAAATTAATTAAATTTTTTTGCAGCTAAAGACATTACTTTTAGCTTCTTCATTGCAAGTTCTTTACTTAGATGGCCAAGGCCACAATCTGGAGCCGCAATTAATTGGTCTTTAGAAATAAATTTTAATGCCTCATTTATTCTGGCTTCAATTTCTTCTTGAGTTTCTATTGTAGAATTTGCAATTTTAATAAGCCCAAATATTACTTTTGTTTTTTTATAATCTTTTAATAAGCTTAGATCATTATGACGATGTGCATCTTCAATAGAAACACTATCAATTATTGAATCATCTAATGCTTTTGCAATTTTTTTATATGAATCTAAAGGTGCTTTTGGATAATCAATTGCATCCAATTTATCGGGATAACCACAACAAATATGCGTTGCTCTATCAACATTGTCTTGCGTAATTCCCTCAAAACACTTTTCTAAATTTTTTATACCAAACGCAAGCGCATTATCTGGTTTTCTTGCAAATAATGGTTCATCAACTTGAATAAATTTACATCCAGCATCGACAAGTCTTTTAATTTCAACATTAATAGCAATTGCTAGATCATTACCCATTTCTTCATCAGAGGTATAATGGGTATTGGCTATTGTGTCAGTTATTGTCATTGGTCCAGGAATAGTAACTTTCACAGGTTTTGATGTAAGTGATTGATTTTGCTTCCACTCACGAACCAAAAACTCTTCTTTTGCCATTATTTTATTAGTAATCGTTGGGAGCCAACATTTGTAGTTACCTGTTCTCGCAACTTTTTCAGTAAGAGTATCAAAATCAATACCTTCTAAATGACGACAATGATAATGAATATAATTTTCTCTTCTAACTTCTCCATCGGTCAGAATATCTATACCACACTCTTCTTGATCTAGAATAACTTGCTTCGCTGCTTTAAAAAAAAAGTCATCTGCCTCTGATCCCATACGATTAATTTCTTCTTCATAAAATTTTGTAGGATTAGCTGTATCCGTTCCACCTGAAGCATTAAACCAATCTGTAATTTTTAAAAAAGAGGGTTTAGGAAAGGCTCCTATAACAGTTGTAAGCATAATTTAATTTATCATTTTTCTAGATTGAGGTCCATTAACTCTTACAACACCATCTTTTGAAACTTGTAAACTTGAAAGCTGTCTATCTTGATGTCTAAGTCTATGACTTAATAATTCACTCAATAATGTATTTTTAATTTCATAATATTTTTTATCTTCTGCTAAATTTTTCATCTCCTGAGGATCATTTTCGAGATCGAATAACAATGCTGGTAAACTTGGAAAATGCACATATTTCCATTTATTTGTTCTAATACAAATTAAGGAGCATTCTTCTGGGGTTAGTATTTGTTCTTTAACAAATTGTGAATAGTGACTCTCACTGAAATCAAATTCAAAAACCACATGAGATTTTATAGAATCTCTTTTACCTTTTTGTGTATAATCCTTTAGTGACTCACCACTCCAATTAACTGGTATATCTGTTTTTAACCAATCAAGGATTGTAGGGGCCAAATCAACTGACTCAGTGAAATCACTTATTTCATAATTTTTTTCTCCAGGATTATAAATTATTAAAGGGATTCTATAAGATGAGTCCCACCAACCTAACTTACCCCACATTCTATTTTCGCCTAATAATTCTCCATGATCACTAGTGAAGATGATTAGAGTATCATTATGTAAATTATTTTGTTCTAAGCTCTCTAAAATTCTTCCAATATTATGATCAACTTCCGCACACATTCCAAGATATACCGCTATTAGATTTTTTTTATCTTGATTATTTAAATCTTTATACCGAACTTCTTTATATAAATCTTTATTCATAAATTTTTTTGCTACTTCTTTTAAAAAAGGATGATCGTTAAGCATTTCTAAATATGTGCTATGCTCTTTAGGTAACTCGATATCATTTGGATTAATAAGACTATGCCAAGGTTCAGACACAAACATTGGGGGATGTGGTCTTAAAAAAGATACATGATAAAAAAAAGGTGAAGTTGTTTTTTCTAAATTATTTATAACTTCGTTTGCAAGAAAAGTTGTGTCTGAGTGTTCAGTTGGTATATCCCATGCTTTAAAAATATACCCCTCTCCATCTTTTGGTTTTTTTTCTTTATATAAATCTTTTGGATCTTTTATATTATAGCCTTTTGATTTTAAAAAGTTTGCCCAAAGGATGGGGTTTTCAGAAGTTAGGTCACAAATAGGATCAAATCCTTCCATTGGAGACTCATATGTAAATTTTTTTTTATCATCATCTTTTAAAAAACGAGGATCCCATGTTGTATCTGTATAGCCAAAAAGCTTTGGATCATGACCAACTTTTTTAACTTCTTTGGCAATATTAGTAAAACGTTTATCAAGAGGAGCACCATTTCTAACAGATCGATGAATGAAAGGATAAAGACCAGTAAGCATTGTCGCTCTTGATGGACCACAAGGAACAATACCTGTAAAATGAGATTTAAATACAGTACTTTTTTTTGCTAGTTTATCTAAATTAGGAGTAACTGCATTTTTGTGTTTCATGAAACCAAAGCAGTCCCATCTCCATTGGTCTGCACATATAAATAATACTGACTTCTTCATAAAATTTACTAACTATTTATACGAATGTTTCACTATATATAGTGAAATTCATGCACTAATACACAATATCTTCATTTTTTCTTAACAAAAAATTAAAAATTTTTTTGTATTTCGTTTCTATTAATGTAATGAATTGTCCATTACTTTAAATTTAAAGAGGAGAAAATAATATGTTTAAAAAATTATTTTTAGCATTGGTATTTTCACTATCAACTGTGATTTGGAGTTCAAGCTCTTTCGCAGGTGATTGTTCAGGTTCAACTATGAACGATGGACATAAAGGTGGAAAATACCCTCAACAATATGAATTATCAGAATTTGAAAGTGCAGCCGGATGTACTATGAGTTTTTCTGAAAATCCAAACATTGTTAGTATTAATGCTTCAATTCAAGGTAACAAAGGTCTAGCAGCTGTTGCAGATCGATTACCTGATGAACCACTAGTTGTTGTTCCTTATGATTCAGTTGGATCATATGGTGGTACAATTAAATTTTTATCTAACGCAACAGAAGCTGGTACTTCTGATATGTTATCAACTCGTCACGTAAACCTTTTAAGATTTGCTGATGACCTAACAACTATTGTACCTAACGTTGCTAAAGATTTTGAATGGAATAGTGATTTTACAACTTTAACCTTTACTCTTAGAAAAGGTCACAAGTGGTCAAATGGTGAGCCATTTACTGCTAGAGATGTTGAGTTTTGGTATGAAGATTTAATGATGAATCCAAAAATTAGAGAAAAGCCTTATCCATATCTTCTTGTTGGTGGAGAGCCAATGACAGTTGATGTGATTGATGATGTAACAGTTAGATTTAACTTACCATCACCTTTTCCAGGCTTAACAGCAACAATTGCTTGGTCTTACAATCAATTTTTCATGCCTGCACATTTCTTAGAACAATTTCATCCTGAAATAGATTCTAATGCGGATGCAAATGCACAAGCATTAGGTTTTGAAGATGGTTGGGATGCTCTTGCAGCTTATTATGGTAACTCAGGTTGGACGGACACTCCAACTCCAATGTTGAGAAACCCTGACCTTGTTGGTGGTTTAGAATATGCAGCTTATCCTTCATTAGAAGCTTATATGACTATTGAAGATACTACTGAGGGAAGAGTGTATGCAGCTAACCCATATTTTCACCAAGTTGACACTGCTGGAAATCAATTACCATATATTGATTATCAAAATGAAAGATATATCAATGAAAACGAAATCAGGTTGTTAAAACTTGTTAATGGTGAAGTTGATTATAAATCTCAATCAGTTCAACTTGAATCTGCGCCTCAATTATTAGATGGTGCTGACTCAGGTGAATATAATATTCAAATCAATCCAGGTTGTGGAGCTGCATTATTTAGCTTTAACGTAACTCATCCAGATTTAGAAAAACGTAAAGTTTACGGAGATATTCGTTTCCGTCAAGCAATGTCAATTGCTCTTGATAGAAATGAAATCAACGACGTAGCTTATTACGGAATGGGTGTTGTTGAGCAGTTTGTTGGTATTTCACCTGCTCCTGCTTTTGTTTCTGATGAAATAAAAATGCATATGACTCAATATGATCCAGATGGTGCTAATGCACTTCTCGATGAAGTTGGGTTAAAAGATGTTGATGGTGATGGCTTTAGGGAACTTCCAAATGGAGCTCCTTTTGCAATGAACATTGACTATGCTACTCAAGGTATTGGTGGTGTTGAAGTTGAACTAGTTGCACGTATGTGGAATGACGTTGGTGTAAAAACTAACTTTAAGGAAGTTACTCCAGATGAATATCGTGGATCACAATCTTCGAATGCGTTAGATGTTCATGCTTGGGATAAAGGCCAACCATTGGCAATTATTGCAGGTAACCCTGAAACATTTAAAGCACCATTTGGTAACTACTTTAACCATACTCAAGGTATGTTATGGGCTGCTTATATTGATAGTAATGGCTCAGACGGTGTAGAACCTCCTCAGTGGGTGTATGATCTAAGTGACGGAATTGATAAATTCCAATCTTATGCATTAGGTACACCTGAATCTGATGAATGGGGTGAAAAAATTACAACCATGTTAACAGAGCAAACTTTGTTAATTGGAACTGTAAAAGCACCTTTCCCAACATATCATAGAAATGCGTTGAAAAACTTTACACAGTTTAAAACCACTTCTTATGAGTATTACAGAACTTATCCATATCTAGCGACACAATGGTGGTTAGACGAATAAGTTAAAGTAATAAATTCTTTAAAAAGCGGCAATTTTTTATTGCCGCTTTTCTTTTTTTAATTATTCTAAATTTTCAATTAAGAAGCATACTAAATTATGATTAATTTTATCCAGTTTACACTAACAAGAGCTTTTTTATCGATTGTAACATTACTCATAGTTTGTTTTATTGTTTTTTCCTTAATGGAATTAGTTCCTGGAACTTGCGCAGAACGTTATCTTGCTTTTAAAAACACTCAAGGTTCCCAAATTACTTTTGAAGATATTGAAGCAGAAAAAGTTAGACTTGGATTAGATAAACCTTTTTTATATCGATTTGGAAAATGGGTCTCAGATATAGCTATTAAGCAAGATTTTGGTGACAGTTGTATTTTAAGAATTAGTATAAATGAATTATTAAGTGGTCGGTTTATACTTTCTTTGACAATAGCCATAACGGCTTTGATTTTTTCTTATTTGATTGCCATACCTGTTGGAATTATTTCCGCCTCGACAAAATATGTTTCATTAGATCAAACTTTAAAATTTATAAGTTATTTAGGTATTGCTCTTCCTAATTTTTTAGTCGCCTTATGTATCATGTTATTTATGACGGTTTATTTTGGGGATACAATGACTGGCTTGTTTTCCGAAGAGTATGAAAATGTACCTTGGTCGATGGACAGAGTTCAAGATTTTTTAAGTAGAGCGTGGCTTCCTATATTTGTTTTAGGCTGGAACGCTACTGCTTTTGCTCTGCAAACTGTAAGAGCTTTAATGCTAGATGAAAATGATAAGCTCTATGTTATGGCAGCGAGAGCAAGAGGTATATCAGGTATGAGTTTATTATGGCGTTATCCTGCTAAACATTCACTAGGGCCCGTAATAAATTCCATAGGTTTTGATTTAAATAGAATTTTTAGTGCACTTCCTATTGTTGCTTTAATTCTTATTTTAACAGAAGCAGGCGCATTACTTATTGAGGCACTAGCAAGATCTAATGATCAACAATTAGCTGGTGCAATTATATTTTTATTAACTGCAACAATCGTTTTCGTAAATTTTGTAACAGATATCATATTAGCAATTATGGATCCAAGAATAAGGAAAGGAGTCATGGGTGGAAATTAGTAATAAGAAAAAAGAAGCTTATTATACAGCTACTCAAATGCAGTTAGTGCGAACGCGTTTCTTTGGAAACAGATCAGCAATGATTGCAGGTTCAATATTGTTATTTATGATAGTATGTAGCTTGTTTTCAGGTTTTCTTTCACCTTATGATCCAACAATAGCTGGTCGAGATAAAAATTATGAAAATGGAGCACCTCAAATTCCAATGTTTTGGGATGAAAATGGTTTCTCCCCAAGACCCTTCCTTCATACGCTGACTAAATATAGAGGTGCAGATACCAATTTTAGATGGGTATATAAAACAGATACTGAAAAAAGACGTTATGTATATTTTTTTGTAAAAGGCTGGGAGTATAAATATTTTAATTATAATATTAATCTTCCAGGTGAGGCGTTAGATTTTAAAATTCCTGGTTTTACTTTTGATACTCACTTGTTTGGAGTTGATGAGGGTGGTATTCATCTTTTTGGCACAGATAAAGCCGGAAAGGATTTATTTAGTAGAACCTTAAGTGCAATATATATTTCACTTGCTGTTGGAACACTTGGGGTTTTTATCTCATTTGTCCTCTCCTTAGTTATAGGAGGTATTTCAGGATACTATGGTGGTTGGGTTGATAGCTTACTTCAAATGTTTACTGACGCTATTAGAACTGTTCCGCCAATACCTCTCTTTATGTGTTTAGCTGCATTTGCCCCTTTAGAATGGAGTTCAGAATTACGATTCTTTTTCATATCCTGTTTGTTAGGTTTAATTTCTTGGCCAACTTTAGCAAGAAGAGTTCGTACACATTTACTGAGTGAGAGAAGTCAGGAATATATTTTAGCTGCTCAAATGTGTGGTGCGTCATCAACACATATTATTATCAGACACCTGTTGCCAAGTTTTACGAGTTACATCATTGTTGATTTAGTTATTAGTTTTCCATACATGCTTTTATCAGAAACAGCTCTAAGTTTTATAGGATTAGGATTAAGAGAACCTGTAAATTCATTAGGTGTACTTTTACAAAATGCAACAAAGGCTGATGTGTTATTAAATTATCAATGGTATTTTATACCGGTCTTTTTCTTAGTTGTATTAATCTTAACTTTTGTTTATGTCGGAGATGGTCTTCGAGATGCAGCCGATCCACATAAAACAAAAAATTAATCTATATGAGCCATCTTTTAGAAATAAATAACCTTGATGTTAAATTTGATACCGATGAAGGTCGGATCACAGCAATAGATAATGTATCTCTAACATTAGATCAGGGCAAAGTTTTAGGAATTGTTGGTGAATCAGGGTCTGGTAAATCTGTTACAGCAAAATCAATAATGCAACTTAATCCAGGTAATACAATTTACAATGATAATGCTGAAATAATCATTGATGATGAAAATGTTTTAAAATTTACATCTAAGAATGATTTAAAAAAAATTCGCGGAGGAAAAGTATCAATGATTTTCCAAGAACCTATGGCTAGTTTTGCGCCTGCTATTAAAATAGGTAATCAAATGGTTGAGCAGTTAATGATTCATAAACCCATGGATAAAAAAGAAGCAAAAAATATATCAATAGATATGTTAAACAGAGTAGGGATAGCAGATGCTGAAAAACGATTTAATCAATATGCTTTTGAGCTATCAGGTGGGATGAGACAGCGCGCAATGATTGCCATGGCATTATCAACAATGCCTAAATTATTATTAGCAGACGAACCTACAACAGCTTTAGATGTTACTATTCAGGCACAGGTAATAAATTTAATGAAAGATATTATTAAAGAATATAACATGGGTGTAATATTTATCACACATGATCTTGGTGTTATTGCTCAAGTAGCAGATGATGTTGCAGTGATGTATCTTGGTAGTGTTGTAGAACGTGGTCCAGTTAATGAAATTTTAAAAAATCCTAAACATCCTTACACAAGGGGTTTGTTAAATGCTCTTCCAGATATCAATAATTTGGATGCCCCACTTCAGCCCATTCCAGGAAATATTCCAAGTCCATTGGATAGACCTTCGGCATGTGTATTTAGAACTAGGTGCCAAAATCCATCGCATGATTGTAAAGAGGGAAATATTGAAATGGGATTAATTGAAGTAAATCCAGGGCATTGGGTTGATAAATGTTGTGTTAATTGTGGGTAAATTATGAGTGAAAATATAGTATCAGTAAATAATTTATCAGTAGCATTTGATTATCAAGAAAATTTTTTAGCTAAAAAGCAAAAAATTAAAGCGGTTAATAATATCAATATTAAAATTAAAAAAGGATCCTTCTTTGGTTTAGTTGGTGAGTCTGGATCAGGTAAGACTACTCTTGGTAGAGCAATATTAGGTGCAAATAAAATTAGTCAAGGTAATGTAATTTTTCATGATGACGAGAGAGATTATGATTTAACATCGATAACTTCAAAGGAAATGAAGGAATATAGAAAAAAAGCACAATTAATTTTCCAAGATCCATACGCAGCTCTTAGTCCGCGAATGACAGTAAGAGATATAATTGCAGAACCATTAGAGGTAATGAAAATAACAAACTCAAGAGAAGAAACTGATGCTAGGGTTAGAGATATTGCTGCAAAATGTAGGCTAAATCTTGAGCATTTAAGAAGATTTCCCCATGCTTTTTCTGGAGGTCAGCGTCAACGAATTTCAATTGCAAGAGCTCTGGTAAGTAATCCAAAATTTATTGTGGCTGATGAAAGTGTTGCAGCCTTGGATGTGTCGATACAAGCTGATATTTTAAATCTTTTGAAACAGCTTCAGGAAGAATTGAATTTAACATATTTATTTATTAGTCATGACTTGAGTGTTGTGGCTCACGTTTGTGATATAGTTGCGGTGATGTACCTTGGACATATAGTTGAGATGGCACCATCTCGAGAATTATTTAGTAATCCAAGACACTCTTATACTAAAGCTTTGTTATCATCTATTCCTTCTATCGATCCAGAAAATAAATCAAAGGCAATCGAACTTCAAGGTGAGATTCCTAGTGCAATGAACCCACCTTCAGGTTGCGTTTTCAGAACAAGATGCCCTAATCCAACTCATGATTGTAAAGAGGGACATATCGAAATGGGGCTTATAGAAGTTAGCCCTGATCATTGGGTTGATCAATGTTGTGTTAATTGTGGGTGAAAAGTAATTTATTTTTAGCAGTCATTCTTTCCTTATCAGGATTATTTTTATTAGACTGTATGGGCATCGCCATAAAATATCTTAGGGCTGATTATCCAGCAGCACAATTATCAGTTTTTAGAAATTTATTTGGAATGATCCCATGCTTTATTGCTTTATACTTTTCAAAAGACTGGCATGCTAATGGTAGGCAATTAGTAATAAAAAGATGGCGTTTTGGTTTAGCAAGAGGACTAATTATGTCTTTTGCACAACTATGTTTATACACCTCTTATCTTTATTTACCTTATGCTCTGGTTGCAACAATGGAGTACACAGGCCCAATGATGATTACATTATTAGCAATACCCCTACTTGGTGAAAAATTTGGATGGTATAAATCGTTAGCTGTATTAACTGGTTTTGTTGGAATAATATTTATTATGCAACCTTGGTCAGAGAGTTTTAATTTTTATATGTTACTTCCTGTAATGGCAGCTTTTGGATATTCTCTTGCTAGAGTAACTGCTTTAAATTTTTCAAACGACACACCAGTACCACTAATTAATCTTTATGCTAATATTGGAACAGTTATTTGTGCAATATTTTTAGTTATTACATTTAATATGTGGGAAAATTTTAAAAGCTTATATGATTTGCTTATATTATTTATAATGGGTTTTGCGGGTGGTTCAGGAGTTTTATTATTAATTTATGGTTCTAGAAAAGCAGAACTGAGTAAAATTATGCCCTTTGATTATATAGAGATATTCTTTGCTTTAATATTAGGCTGGGTATTCTTTAAAGAATGGCCAGTTGATCAATTATTTCCAGGCGCTTTATTTATAGTCGCTGGAGGAATAATAATATATTTACGTCAAACAAATTTTATTAAAACCAGAGAAAGAAAAGCATAATGAAAGTTAAGATAGGAA
>Ga0208410_1001629_pt1 | contig 11433 bp, 10 predicted proteins | sample ETN02SmetaG_3_FD_185787 | JGI IMG/M metagenome (GOLD analysis project Ga0208410, IMG submission 185787) | Marine microbial and viral communities from oxygen minimum zone, Eastern Pacific Ocean - ETNP2014F10-02SV257 (SPAdes) (version 2) | ecosystem: Environmental > Aquatic > Marine > Oceanic ... | reverse complement strand
ATTGAATCTTCATTGGCTAAAAGCATAACTATTCTGTCAAGTCCAAATGCAATTCCACCATGTGGAGGAGCACCCATTGAAAGTGCATCCATTAAAAAACCAAATTGCTCTTCTGCTTCATTTTTTGATAGACCAATTACTTCAAATACAGTTTTTTGAAGTTCTGAGTTGTGAATTCTTAAAGACCCTCCACCAATTTCTAGTCCATTTAGCACTAGATCATACGCTTGAGCATTTGAATTAGGTAATTTGTCTTTCCATAAGTTTTCTGATTCACCAATATCTTCAGGCTTAGGAGCGCAGAAAGGATGATGAATTGCTTCAAGACGATTTTCATCAGAATTGAATTCAAACATAGGAAAATCAGTGACCCAAAGAAAATTCCATTGAGTTTTTAATTCGTTGTCTGAGATTATCTTTAGATCTTTCGCAATAAATTGACGAACTCTATCTAGGGTTCTATTAACAATGTTTGTGGGCCCTGCACCAAAAAGGATTAAATCACCAGGTTTAGCTTGGGTTTTTAAAAGGAGTTCTTTTATTTGCGAGGTAGTTAAATTATCTTTTATGGCTCCAATTGTATCGACTTCTTTATCATCTCTAACTCTGATAAATGCTAGTCCACCAGCGCCAGCCTTTTGGGCTTCGCTAAAAATATCTCCACCTGGTTTTATTCTTACATTACTAATTAAATTATTTCCATCCTCAATGGTGATGCATTTAACGCATCCACCAGAAGAAATAGCATTTGAAAAAACTTTAAATCCACTTTTGGAAAATAAATCACTTGTGTTAACAAGTTCCATTCCATATCGAGTATCAGGTCTGTCAGTTCCAAATCGATCCATAGCCTCTTGCCAAGTCATCCTTGGAAATGGAGTTGGGAGATCAATCCCTTTAATTGTTTTCCAGATATTTACAATTAACTTCTCATTTAACTTAATTATTTCTTTTTCCTCCATAAAACTCATTTCAATATCTAATTGAGTAAATTCTGGTTGCCTGTCTGCGCGTAAATCTTCATCACGAAAACAACGAGCGACTTGGTAATAACGTTCAACTCCACCAACCATCAACAATTGTTTGAATAATTGTGGGGATTGCGGTAAAGCAAAAAACTCGCCACCACATACACGTGAGGGGACTAAGTAATCTCTGGCTCCTTCAGGAGTTGAGCGAGTCAAAATTGGTGTTTCAACTTCTATAAATCCTTCGTTTTCAAGAAAACTTCTAGCCGCTTTGACAGTGTTATGTCTCAATCGAAGATTATTATTCATTCTCTCTCTTCTAAGATCTAAATATCTATGCCTTAGCCTGATTTCTTCTTTAACACTCTCCTCATCATGAATTGACACTGAGAAAGGAAGTGTACTCGTGACAGAATTGAGAATTTTTATATTTTTAGCTAAGACTTCTATTTCACCCGTTGGGATTTTTGTATTAATAGCTTCGTCAGGTCTCGCTCTTACTAATCCATTGATCTGAAGAACAGTCTCATTTCTAAGACTTTCAGCGATGCTAAAAAGATCCTGACCTTGATCTGGATCAACTGTGATTTGAATTGTTCCAGAACGGTCTCTTAGATCAATAAAAATTACTCCGCCATGATCCCTTCTGCGATCAACCCAACCACATAGTTGAACATTTGCGCTAATTGCGGAAGCTCGTAGTTCTCCACAAGTCTTATTGCGCATGAAATTCTCAATCATCATGAATAATGAGTTTCCCACAAAGACCGGCTTTTATGCACAACACAGTTTCTACTTGCTCAAAAACCTTTTCGATAGAAAGGTCTTTTTACGATTATTGCAGGATGTTTTTTCCCTCTAATTTCTATTTCTATTTGAGTATTGACTTTTGCAATTTTGCTTGGCACATAAGCAAGAGCAATGGGTTTTTTCAATGTAGGAGACCAAGTTCCGCTAGTGACCATTCCAACAGTTTCGCTGTTGTGTAGAACTGGATATCCTTTTCTTGCAATTCCTTTATCTAGGACTTGAATACCAACAAGTTTTTTTTGCGTTCCAACTTCGGCTTGTTTTTCTAGAGCTTTCCTACCTATGAAATCATTAGGCATTTCTAAATGAACTAACCAACCCAAGCCAGCTTCAAAGGGAGTTGTATCTAGGTTGATATCGTTTCCATATAAATGCATAGAAGCCTCTAATCTCAGTGTATCTCTTGCTCCTAGCCCGCATGGAGTAACTCCCGAGGCAATTAGACTCTTCCAGATAGACTTTGCTGTTTCAGGAGATGACAAGAATTCGAAACCTTCCTCTCCTGTATAACCAGTTCGTGCAATAAAAATTGATTCTTGTGAGTTTATTAGATTGGAATTTGAAGTAATAGTTCTGTGACCAAAACGTGGCAAATTAGATAAAGGCTCTTCGAGAATTTTCTCAAGTGTACTGATGGATTCTGGACCTTGGATCGCAATTAATGCACCCTCTGGCATGAATTCGGATATTTTGATTTCCTTTTTAGCAAGATTTGAACTCAACCATTCAATGTCAGATTCTTTTCTTGCCGCATTAATAACTAGAACTATACTTTCTTCTTTTGTATCTAAAATTCCTTGATCATAAATGATTAGATCGTCTTGAATTCCTCCATTTTCTTTTAAAAAAACTGTATAACACGCTTCACCAGGTCCTATTCGAAACACGTCTGAGGGAACTAAATTTTGTAATGCGCTTTTGATATTTTTACCTTTTAATTGCACAACACCCATGTGAGATATGTCGAACATTCCAACATTTTTTCTTACTGCATTGTGTTCTTCTATTAACCCAGAAAAACTAACAGGCATTTCCCAATTTGCAAAAGGGACCATTTTACCCCCTAATTTTTGGCATTCTTCGTAAAGAGGAGTTTGCAGTAATTTCATTTTTTCCTGAACATTAAAAGAAATTCACTAGTAAAAACGTGAACCTATAAGAATTCCTAGAACTAAATTTAATGCTTTGTGGCTCGATCCGGAAAGTTTTACTACTCTATGAGTCTTGGGTTAAGACTTAATGACTGCAAAAAGATCTTGTAGGAACTGCAATCAATGTGTTTCAAGTCATTTTGATTCATTCTCATGGTGCAAACTTAGAAAAATAAAAATACATTCTGAGATATCTTCATTTGTTTCTTGTGGTCATTGGATAAAAAAAGAACCTAATTTCCCAAAGATTTCTGAAAAATTTGTTCATCAACAACTCGATTTTGGAAAGGTGTTAGTTGAATGAAAACTTAAATGCAAATTTTTTAGGATGATTTGTCCAATAACATAATTAATGAACGTATAACTTTTGCAGCAAGGATGCTACTAATACCAGTGTTATCTAATTTGGGAGATAATTCGACTACATCAGCACCAATTAAATTATGAGACTTAATCACATCTATTATTGCTGCAAAATCTCCCCAAAAATAGCCTCCGGGCTCAGGAGTGCCTGTTCCTGGCATTATAGAGGGATCAAACCAATCTAAATCAAAAGTTAAATAGATTGGTCTCCCTTTAAAACTTTTTAGAGCTTTTTCTAAAGATTTTGCATTCTCTCCCAAAGTATGTTGAATTAACCTTTTACTATTATTCATTTCAAGAAATTCTGATTTTGTTCCACTTCTTATTCCTATTTGAAAGATCTTTTTGCTAGGTAGTATTTCTAAACATCTTTTCATAGTGCATGCATGACTATATTTACTACCTAACCATTCATCTCTAAGGTCTGCATGAGCATCTAATTGAAGCATAATTAAGTCAGGATAATTCTTAATTATTGATTTAATAACCCCACTTGTTATTGAATGTTCTCCACCAATAATAAGAGGCTTTAAATTATTTTTAAGTAAAATATTTGTAGCATCGCTTATATAATCAAGTGTTAATTTTGCATCTCCAAGGGGAACATCTAATGAACCTATATCAGCAAAGTTTATATCTTCTAAATCTAAATTTAATTGCGGACAATATGTTTCAATTCCATAACTATCTTCCCTAACAGCAGAAGGACCAAATCTTGCACCAGGTCTAAAGCAACAAGTTCCATCATAAGGAACTCCTAAAAGCGACACTCTGCATTGATCGATGCCTCTTTTGGCGCCCATAAATATTGCACCATCGTTATTAAATAGTGATAGATCTTTGAGGTTGGATTTGGTCATATTTTTGCTAGCTCCCTTTCTATGAATGCAGGAATAGTGTTAAATGCACCTTGCTGCCATCGCTCACTCCAAATCTGACAATTTTCGGAGATCTCTTTTACACGACTTTTGTTTGGATGCATATATTTTGGCTTCTCCATAGATGCAAATGTCCAGCTCCATAAACCGCTTGGGTATATAGATACAGATCCATACATTGGATCTGCGTAGTCAAAAATTTCACGAAGAACTTTGACAATATTTATATGAATTTGTTGAAAAGACTCTGGAGATTCACTTTGTGTTGCCAAAATCCCTCCTGGTTTAAGTATTCGTTTGCAATCTTTGAGAAAAGAATTGCTGAATAATTCTTTTGACGGTCCAATAGGATCTGCGCCATCAATAATAATCACATCATATGAATTCTCTTTTGTATGCTTTACCCAATCAATTCCATTCTTGATTTGTAAATTCAATCTTGAATCAGACCATGCATTTCCTCCAATAGTAGGTAAATACTTTTGACTTAATTCAATCACTCTTAGATCAATTTCAATTAAATCGATAGACTTGACCTCTTTGTATTTTAAACATTCTCTTGCACTACCCCCATCACCTCCTCCAATAATTAAAATATTATCTATTTGTGTAGAACAACACAAGGCAGGATGAATAAGACACTCATGATAACACTTTTCAGACTTTTCTGCAGTCATCCAACAATCATCAAGTAATAGTGCTTTTCCATATCTTTTGCTTTCATATATGGTAATTTTTTGAAAAGGACTAGACTCTTCTAGTATTAATTTTCCCTGTAGTCCATATCTAACGCCTTGATGATACTCGTCAAGCCACTCTGATCTTGTTTGTAGTTTGTAATTCATAATTATGATATTAATGCTTGAGATTGATCTTCGCTAATTCCCAGTATTTTTCTAATTTCTCTTTTGATTGGGAATGTAATTCGCCATCTATATTTTTTTCTATGTATGTTAATCGTTCTAGGAATCTTTTATTAGTTTTTGCTAATCCCTCTTCAATTGATATTTTATTCCATCTTGCAATATTTATCAATGTAAATAATACGTCTCCTATTTCAGCTTCAGCTTCGGCAGTATTTTCTTTTTTTAATGCATCTTTTAATTCTTCTAATTCTTCATGTAATTTATCCCAGATTTGATCAATGTTTTCCCATTCAAATCCGTTTTTTGAAGCTTTTTTGGAGATAATTAGTGCTGCTTTCGTAGAAGGTTGTGGTCTTATCTTTAATTTTAATCGGTCACTAATTGGGGTTTTTGAATTATTTAATGGTTTTTCATTATTCTTGATTTTTTCCCAAGAGTCTTCCACTTCTTTGATACTAACTTTTGCTTTATTTTGAAATACATGTGGATGCCTTCGAATTAGTTTTTCAGTGATCATGTCAATGATGTCTGTTATGTCAAATAAGTTTTTTTCTTTTGCTATTTGAGCATGCAAAATTACTTGTAGTAAGAGATCTCCAAGCTCCTCTTTTAATTCATCAGGATTGTCTTCTCTTATTGCGTGAGCAACTTCATAGGCTTCTTCTAGAACATATGGGACCAAAGAAAGATGCGTTTGCTTTAGGTCCCAAGGACAGCCATTGATTGGATCTCTGAGGTCTGAAACTACTTCAAGGAGTTTATTCATTTTATCTTTTGTATTTATTTGGTTTGTGTTTGCCATTTCTAGTTGTCTCGATAGAACTGTTACTAAGCTCAGAAACGATTTTTTTTGAATCGTTGATCTAATTATGATTAATTCTCAACAACAGAGCAGCTTGAGGTATAAAGTAAATGAATTAGTCAAAGGACTAAAAATTGTATGGGCGATTAGCTCAGCGGTAGAGCGCCTGCCTTACAAGCAGGATGTCCCTGGTTCGAACCCTGGATCGCCCATCTAAATTATTCTTTATTTATGCAAAATGGTCCTGGATTAAAAATTTCAGCAACGGCAGTCGCAGAGTTAAACAGGCAAGCTGCTTTTACTGGAACTCCTGGAGTTATGCATATTGATTTATTGGATGATAAGTGTGGAGAGGGTTGGAAATTTATCAGAATTAGACCGGGAAAAAACGATGGTGTTCCACTCGCCAGAGCTGACGGGATTACTTTGTATGCTCGCCAAGATCAAATTCTATTTTTTCAAGGTCTCAAGCTGAATTATTTTGGTGATCTAAGTGGAGGTGGATTTCTGATTAGCACGCCAAAAGGGGCTGAATCTTCTCCATGTGGATCAGGCTTTAGAAAACTGTCAAAAGTTCAATAATTTTTTAAAACAATTAGAGAATTGAATTTATTCTTCTGGAAACAAGATCGCAGAGAGCTCATCGGAATCAACTTCATAGACGCGAGCTAAACTTGTCTCAATTGCGCTAGTTACTTCACCTGGTAAGAATCTCATAGCATTTAAAGCATCATCTGATATTTCCTCTGTAAGCAACTTTTCTTTACTATTTAATTTTTCATCGTTGATTACAGCGATGACCCAGCTTTGATATGCGTAAACAAGATCGGAGAACTCAAGTTCAGGGTCGTTCAGATCCATGACAAATAAACAGATAATGAACAATAAACACTAGTTTGGCTGTAGTTGGAGAAAATGTCTTCTATGGAACAAATATCTCGCACGTCTATTCAAGCAAAAGCCTTTGAGTTCGCATTGCTGGAATTAATTTATAGTAAGCGAGATAGCTTTCAGCCATTATGGAGCATAGATAGCTGGGCTAAATTTTTAATTTGGTTAAGTTTAAATTGTGGGCTTTCTGGAGAAAAAGAAAGCCTGGAAATGTTTGCGAAAGCTATGGGTTCTCCTTTAACAAGTCGAATGAGAAAAATATTTTTTGAAAGAGCTTTAGAAGATTTGTCATTACATGTGATGGCTGATCCTGCAGAAGCGCAAGTTTTGATTATGCCCATAGCTTTAGATAAGAGGATTAATGATAATGACGTAGTTCAAGCCTTAGAAATGATCGGTTTAAGTGACAAGGTTTCTTTATCTTCGGCTGCATGGGAAAGGCATGACTCAATAGTTTCGATTCCTTGGAACGTGAAAAGTGACATTTGAATTTAGGAAAAGCAAGAATGATGTAAAACTTTTGTCGGGAATGAGTAAATTAAATTAAACACATTTTTTTTCTGTGATAGAGCGGGCAAAAACTACAAAATTATCTGAAGCCTCAGGGCTTCCTAAAACATATGATCCAGTTGGTACTGAAAATCGCTGGCAGAAAGCTTGGGAAGAAAAAGGAGCTTTTAAACCTGATCCATCAGCCCCTGGAGACCCATTCTCCGTAGTTATTCCTCCTCCAAATGTCACAGGTAGTTTGCATATGGGGCATGCTTTTAATACTGCCTTAATCGATACAGTTGTCAGGTATAAGAGATTAAAAGGAAATAATGTTCTTTGTCTTCCTGGAACAGACCATGCTTCAATTGCGGTTCAAACTATTCTGGAGAGACAACTTAAGGAAGAAGGCAAAAATCGTCGTGATCTTGGTAGAGCTTCTTTTTTGGAAAAAGCTTGGGAGTGGAAAGAAAAAAGTGGTGGAAGAATTGTTGATCAATTAAAGCGTTTGGGATATTCCGTAGACTGGAGTAGAGAGAGATTTACATTGGATGAGGGACTGAGTAAAGCTGTTTCTGAGGCATTTGTTCGTTTACATGAAAAGGGATTGATATATCGAGGAGAATATTTAGTGAATTGGTGCCCTGCCTCTGGATCGGCTGTGAGTGATTTAGAAGTTGAAATGAAAGAAGTAGATGGACATCTATGGCATTTTCGATATCCCTTAGTCACATCATCAGTATTAAGTGCGAAACAAATTAGTTACTTAGAAGTAGCGACTACACGTCCAGAGACGATGCTTGGTGACGTTGCAGTTGCTGTGAACCCATCAGATGAGAGGTACAAAGATCTCATAGGTCAGAAACTTACTTTGCCTTTAGTTGGCAGAACCATTCCAATTATTGGAGACCCTCATGTAGATAAAGATTTTGGAACTGGATGTGTCAAAGTCACTCCAGCTCATGATCCTAATGATTTTGAGATAGGTCAGAGACATGACTTACCTCAAATAACAGTCATGACTAAAAAAGGAACAATGAATCACAATGCAGGTCAATTTGAAGGCTTGGATCGTTTTGAAGCTCGTGAAGCTGTTATTGATTCTTTAAAGGAGATTGGTCTTTTAACCAAAATAGAAGCTTATAAACATAGTGTGCCTTTCTCTGACAGAGGGAAAGTACCAGTAGAGCCATTGCTGTCAACTCAGTGGTTTGTGAAAATGGATCCTCTCTCTAGTAGTTGTTCTGAATTTTTTGAGAAAGGACAACCTAAATTTATTCCTAATAGATGGTCTAAAGTTTATCGTGATTGGTTAACTGATATAAGAGATTGGTGTATTAGTAGACAACTTTGGTGGGGACATCGCATTCCGGCTTGGTTTGTAATTAGTCAAACAGATAATAAAGTTGTTAATGAAACACCGTACATTGTTGCTCGAACAGAAGATGAAGCGAAGAAATTAGCACGAGAAAAATATGGAGATTCAGTCAAAATTGAGCAAGATGAAGATGTGCTAGATACATGGTTTTCCAGCGGATTATGGCCTTTTTCTACATTAGGTTGGCCTGATGAAACCCATCCTGATTTTCAACGTTGGTATCCCACGAATACTTTGGTTACTGGCTTTGACATTATTTTCTTTTGGGTAGCAAGGATGACAATGATGGCTGGTGTCTTTACGGAGCGGATGCCATTTGCTGACGTCTATATTCACGGACTTGTTAGAGATGAACAGAACAGAAAGATGAGTAAAAGTGCTGGAAATGGCATTGATCCTTTATTGCTAATAGAAAGATATGGAACAGATGCTTTGAGGTTTGCTCTTGTTCGTGAAGTTGCAGGTGCGGGCCAAGATATACGTCTTGACTTTGATCGTAAAAATCAAACATCAGCAACGGTTGAGGCCTCTAGAAATTTTGCTAATAAGCTTTGGAATGCAACTAGGTTTGCTCTTATTAATCTTGAAGATCAGGATTATGAAAACTTGGAGTCATACGATTCTTCTAAGTTGCAATTATCAGACAGGTGGATTTTATCAAGACTTGCACGAGTCAATCATGAGACTGCTAATCGATATGAAAATTATGCTCTTGGAGAGGCCGCTAAGGGATTATATGAATTTGCTTGGAATGATTTTTGTGATTGGTATTTAGAATTAATTAAACGTCGATTGAATAATTCAGAAAATCTTTCTTCCGATGAATTATTAGATCGAAAAATAGCGAAAAGTGTTTTATACAAAGTTCTAAGTGATCTTTTGATTATGCTTCATCCTCTAATGCCTCATTTGACAGAGGAGCTTTGGCATGGATTAACAGGTTTAGATGACGATCAATTTTTAGCTTTGCAGCCTTGGCCCAAATCAAATGAACGAGACTTGAATCTAGATTTAGAAAGTTCTTTCTCTGATTTATTTGCATCTATCAGATTGATTCGCAATCTAAGAGCAGTTGCTGGGTTGAAACCCTCTCAAAAAGTTCCTGTTATGTTGGTCTCTGGCAAGGAAGTATTGCAAAACACTCTAAAAACATCAATCAATGATATTGCTGTTTTGACTAAGGCTAAGGAAGTCCAAATATTATCTCCAGAGCAAGCAAAATCATTACCTTCTATGAAAGCTTTAGCAGGCGTAAGTGGAGAGCTAGAGGTGGTTCTTCCTATTGAAGGATTGATAGATATAGCTTCTTTACGATCAAGGCTTGAAAAAGATTTAAATAAAGCACAAAAGGAAATAGAAAGTCTCTCTGGACGTCTAGCAAATAAGAATTTTGTTGATAAAGCTCCCAAAGAGGTTGTTGAGGAATGCAGAGCAAACTTAACGGAGTCAGAATCTCAAGTCCGTCTCGTCAAAGAGCGTCTAATGGGATTGGATTGATCTCTCTAAACTATGACTCATAACATAGAAATTCTAGTCAATAATTTGATCCCTTTTTTAAGCAGTCCTTTGGGGATTTTGGTTTTTGCTTTGGCCTATGTTTTTTGGGTGTCTTGTTTGTTACCAGGTTCATGGCTTTCCATGTTGTCTGGCTTTCTTTATGGAACCTGGCTTGGAAGTTCTGTTGTGTTTGTAGGAGCTTTTGTTGGAGCTCATCTGACTTTCTATTTAGGTAGAACTTTTTTAAAAGAATGGGCTCAAAACAAGGTCTCAAATTTTCCAAAAGTTCAAATAATGGAGAAGGCGGTCAAACGCGAGGGCCTAAAAGTTATTCTTCTAACTAGACTTTCTCCTCTTTTTCCATTTGGCTTATTAAATTTTACATATGGCTTGAGTGAGGTAAAAGTTCGTGATTTTACTCTTGGAATGATTGGTATATTACCTGGCACAATTTTATATTGCAGCTTAGGTTCCTTAGCACTCAAAGTTTCAAATTTTGGCGAAGTACTCTCAGGAAGATCTGATACTAGTTCATTTATTTGGAGCTTAATTAGTATTTTATCGACTATTTTAGTTGTTATTTTAGTTTTACGTTCAACAAGAAAACTAAATCAGGATTCTCAATCACTAGATTAATCATTAGCTTTTAAATTCCAATCTTCAATCGCTGCAAATACGATAAACCAATAAAGTCTGATGCGATTAAATATACCTTTTTTGGAAGCTAGAATTTCATATTTTGCGCGGCCACATTCGGTTTTGATTAATGAAAAGATTGGATTTTTATCCATTTTTAGTTTTATTAAATATTTTTCAACACTTTTTGATGGTCTGGGCGCATTTGATATTAATACAAACCTTTTGTTTAGTTTGTTTAAATTTTCTAAAACATCTATTGCTCCAGGATAAATTTGAATACCATTGTGAATTACACCCCACAAATCTATAAAAAAAGTATCATATTTACTATATACTTCTCTTAACCCCTTAATTAGTTTCGTCTTCATATTGTTTAATGATTAGCTCAAGAATCGCAAAAAATATAGTATTTTGGTAAATTTGTGATATAAATTCTGAGTTTTTGAGGGGTATTGAAATTTTTAAATCCAATATTATATATCTGCTTATAAAAAATTAGGAGAAAATTGATATGAAATTTAGACCATTGCACGATCGTGTTTTGATTGAAGTTTTAGATAGCGAAGAAAAAACTGCTGGTGGAATAATTATTCCTGACACAGCAAAAGAGAAACCGCAGGAAGGAAAAGTAGTGGCGGTAGGCTCGGGTGCCAGAACCGAAGATGGAAAAATTATACCAATGGATGTAAAAGTTGGAGACT
>Ga0208410_1001626_pt1 | contig 11441 bp, 6 predicted proteins | sample ETN02SmetaG_3_FD_185787 | JGI IMG/M metagenome (GOLD analysis project Ga0208410, IMG submission 185787) | Marine microbial and viral communities from oxygen minimum zone, Eastern Pacific Ocean - ETNP2014F10-02SV257 (SPAdes) (version 2) | ecosystem: Environmental > Aquatic > Marine > Oceanic ... | reverse complement strand
AATTACAAGACAGGGATACTCAGCAACACTTTCTAAAGAAGTTCTTTGGGATATATATAAATCTATGAAAACACAGCGTTTGCTTGAAGATAGATTATTAAAAATGTATAAAGGTGGACAGTTAAGTGGAGCAGTATATCCAGGTATTGGTCAAGAAGCATGTATGGCAGGCATTGCAGCTGGTATGGATTCTAAAGATATTTTTGGGGGAACTCATAGAGATCTTGGGGTTCAAATTAAAAAAGGTGTAACTCTTAAAGAAATCGCTCTGAATTTCTTTGGTAAAAATGATGGTCCTTCTAAAGGTAGAGATGGAAATAGCCACTTTGGTATTGTTGATAAAGGCACGCTTATGGTGGTATCCCCGTTACCTGACTCGGCTCCCGTTGCGGTAGGATGGGCTTTAGCTTCACAACAAAGCGGCTCAGGAGTAGTTGCTGTTGCTAATTGTGGAGAAGGAGCTACTGCTACAGGTACTTGGCATGAGAGCGTAAATATGGCCGCAGTTCTTAATTTACCCGTTGTATTTACAGTGCAAAATAATCAGTTTGCATACTCTTCACCCAATGACACAGAGTTTGGAACACCAAATGTGGCTGACAGAGCTGCAGGTTACGGAATTCCAGCGAAAATAATTGATGGAAATGATATTTATGAAGTAATAGATGCAGTTCATGAGTCTTGCGAAAATGCTAGGAATGGTAACGGACCTTCACTTATTGAGTTAGTTACTTTTCGTCACTATGGTCACGCTGGCCATGATCCAGCTGAATATGTTAATGATGAAGTAAGAGAATTTTGGATGAAGAGAGATCCGATAGCAAGGTTTGAAGATGCTCTTGTACAAGAAGGCTTATTCACAACAGAACAGTTTGTCAGCTTATCGGAAGACTTAGAAGCTGAAATAAAAGAGACATTAGATTGGGCAAAAAACCAAGATGACCCAGATCCAAAAAATGAAGAGCCGGATATGTTTGCTGAAAGAAATACGCCAAAGATAGAAAATAGTGAGAATAAAAAAGAAACTATGAATTTTATTGAAGCTATTACGAACGGCCTCGATGAATTAATGGATAATGATGAAAATGTTTTCATGATGGGTGAAGATATAGGAGTTTTTGAGGGTGCATTTAAAGCTACTAAAGGGCTCTTTAACAAATATGGACCATTTCGTGTTATTGATACATCAATATCTGAGGGAGGCTTCACTGGTGCCGCTGTTGGAGCTGCTCTTGCAGGAAAAAAACCTATCGTAGAACTCCAGTTTTATGATTTTGTTTATCCAGCATTAGATCAAATAACAACTGAGGCAGCAAAATATAATTGGAAAGCAGGAAAGCCAGTTCCAATGGTAGTTAGAGGCCCAACTGGAGCAGGTACAAGATCTGGACCGTTTCACTCTATAAGTCCTGAATCACTATTAGCTCATCATCCTGGAATAAAAGTAGTGGCACCATCAAACCCTTATGACGCTAAAGGTCTTTTGGTTGCTGCAGTAAATGATCCAAATCCAGTTATGTATTTAGAACATAAAAAACTTTATAGAAAACCAGACTTAAAGATGGAAGTGCCTTTAGGCCTATATGAGGTTGAGATTGGCAAAGGAAGAATTGTTAAAGAAGGGTCAGACATAACAATCGTTACATGGTCTGGAATGGTTTCTGTTGCTGAACAGGCAGCTGATGAACTAAATAAAGATGGGCTATCTGTAGAGATCGTTGATATTAGAACAATTGTTCCACTTGACGAGGAGATTATTCTTAATTCGGTTGAGAAAACCTCCAATTTATGCATTTTGCAAGAAGACGTTCCTTTCTCATCAATTGCATCTGAGATTTCTTCTTTGGTAGCTGAAAAAGGTTTTTGGAATTTGGACAATCCAATAATAAAGGTTACTCCTCCAAATACACATATTCCTTTTGCCCCTGTTCTTGAAGATGCTTTTATACCAAGTGTTGAAAAAGTAGTAAAAGCCATAAAAGAATTACAATAAACATATGAGCGAAATTGTAACTATGCCTCAACTGGGTGAAACTGTCACTGAAGGAACAATCCTCCGCTGGCTTGTTCAGGTAGGTGATGATGTTAAGGAAGATGATCCTATATTAGAAATTTCTACAGATAAGGTAGATACAGAAGTTCCCTCACCTTTTTCTGGCAAAGTTACTTCACTTCTGGTTGAAGAAGGGGAGACAGTTGAAGTTGGAGCATCTCTTTTAGAGCTTGATGGTGACTCTTCCAGCCCTTCAGTTGAAGAAAAAGTATCAAGTAAAGAAAATAATATTACTGAACCAGTGAAAGAGATTATAGAAAAGGTAAAAGCAGAAGCCTCAACGCCTTCACCTTCTGTAAAAAATAATAATTTAAAACTTTCACCCGTTGTAAGAAAAATTGCATCTGAGAACCAACTAGATCTCCAACAAATTTCAGGTACAGGGTCTGGGGGAAGAATTACAAGAAAAGATGTAGAAGCCTATATGGCTTCTGGAAGTGTGGCAAAAAAGCAACCAAATGACACCCCTGTTCAAAAAGAAGTAAAACAAACAGAATCACCAAAAGCTACAACCGGTGAAATTTCGCGATTAAGAAGAAGAATTGCTGAGAATATGGTGATGTCTAAGCAAACTTCAGCCCACGTTATGACTTCTGTTGAGGTAGATTATGAAAATGTTGAAATTTTAAGAAGTAAACATAAAAAATCATTTAAAGAAGAAAATGGTTTTTCTCTAACCTACCTTCCATTTATTTCTCTAGCAACAATCTATGCTCTTAGGGAACATCCTGTTGTAAATAGTTCATTCAATCTAGAAAAAGATACTCACTCTATTCATAGCCATATCAATTTAGGCATTGCGGTAGACCTTAATCAAGAAGGGTTATTGGTCGGAACTTTACGGGAAGCAGATTCTTTTAGCCTAAAGGGCTTAGCCAGAAAAATTTTTGAAACTTCTGTGAAATTACGAGAGGGCAATTATGAGCTAGATGATGTATCAGGCAGTACTTTTACAATTTCTAATAATGGTTCTTTTAATTCATTTCTAACATCACCAATTATTAATCAACCCAATGTAGCAATATTGTCTACGGAATCAGTTAAAAAAAGACCAGTTGTCATAGAGTCTCAGGATGGAACTGATTCCATAGCGATCAGACATACTGGATTACTTAGCTTGACCTGGGATCATAGAGTTTTCGATGGTTCAGTTGCATTATTATTTTTAAATTCTATAAAAGAGAAATTAGAGAAGAGCGACTGGTCTCAGGAATTAACTTGAGAAAATTAAATGTTCGTTGGCTTGGAAAGCTTCCATATTCTGAGGCATATGATCTCCAATTGGGTTTACACAATGCTATATCAAATAGTTATGAAGATGACGATTATCTCCTATTACTTGAACATGATAATGTAATTACATCTGGCAGATCTTCAAAAGACAATAACTTGCTTGTATCTCAAGAAACTCTAAATCAGATGAGTATAGAATTTTTTGAGACCGACAGGGGAGGAGACATTACTTTTCACGGAGAAGGGCAGCTAATAGGGTATCCAATAATACGATTACAAGATCCAAAAAAAGTGGTTCCTTTTGTGAGGTCCATTGAAGATGTCCTTATTCAATCCTTAAAAGAATTATCTATCGATTCTTTTACAAAAGAAGACGATACAGGGGTTTGGACTTCAAAGGGTAAAATTGCTTCAATCGGAATAAAGGTTAGTAAGTGGACTACTTATCATGGCTTCTCTCTCAATATTTTTGACAAGTTAGAAGGATTTGATCTAATAAACCCTTGCGGTAATGAATCGGAGAGTATTACGTCAATCCAGAGTTTTAACGATGCAGTTTCTTTTGATGAAGTTTCAAAAATAGTTTCTAATAATTTTTCTAAATTATTTGATTATTCAGAAGTTGATGAACAATTTTCTCAGTTCACCCCAAAACAACTTAAGTCAAATAAAGAATTCAATATTGACAAGATGGTTGCTGAAGGAGTTTTCAAACCATCTAGTAGTAAAGGAATCCCAATAACAATAAAGGGAGTATTGCCTACTGAACCAAAAAGGCCAGAATGGATGAAAGTTAAAGCCAATTTAGGAAATGACTATCGATCCTTAAAAAATTTATTAAGTGAAAAAAAACTTAATACAGTGTGTGAAGAGGCTTCATGTCCCAACATATATGAATGCTGGTCTATGGGAACAGCAACTTTTATGATTATGGGAGACGTATGTACAAGAGCATGTGGATTTTGTGATGTTAAAACTGGAAAGCCTGGGACTTTAGATCTTGGTGAGCCAATGAGGGTAGCAGAGAGTGTTAAAGCTATGCAGCTAACTCATGCTGTGATTACATCGGTTAATAGAGACGACTTAAAGGATGGGGGATCCCAGTTTTTTGCTGATACTATTTTTGAAGTAAAGAAATTAAATAATGAATGTGATGTAGAAGTCTTAATACCAGATTTTAAAGGAGAAAGGTTTGCTATCGATAATATAATTAAAGCCTCTCCTGAGGTAATCAATCATAATCTTGAAACCGTTCCAAGACTGCAGAGAGAGATAAGAACATCTGCTTCTTATGGACGATCGCTTTCATTATTGCATTATGTTAAGTCTCAAGGTTTTGAGGGAAAAACAAAAACTGGTTTAATAGTTGGTATGGGTGAAAACAAACAAGAAGTTGTATCTGTTCTTAAAGATATTTCAAAACTAAAAGTTGATATTGTAACTATCGGGCAATATTTACGCCCAACTGCCAAGCATAGACCTATCGACAGGTACGCTCCTGAAGAGGAATTTGAATATTACAAAGTTATTGGTGAATCATTTGGAATCCCACACGTTGAATCTGGCCCGTTAGTGAGGTCTTCATATCATGCAAAAGATTCCTTTGCCTCTGTTTAGTTTCTTATATACTTAAATCAATGTTTGATAAAGTAACAAAATCTATCCGAGTTATTTCTGCAGCTTCAGTTGAAAGGGCAAACTCTGGTCATCCTGGTATGCCTATGGGTATGGCTGAAGTAGGGACGGTTTTATTCAGACATATATTAAAGATTTCTAACAATAAACCTGATTGGATAAATAGAGATAGGTTTGTTTTAAGTGCAGGACATGGCTCTATGTTGTTATATAGTTTATTGCACTTTAATGGATACGAAATTTCTATGGAAGATATCAAGGAATTCAGACAACTTGATTCTAAGACCGCAGGCCATCCTGAAGTAGAAACATCACTTGGGATTGATATTACGACTGGCCCGTTAGGACAAGGATTTGCCACTGGAGTAGGACTTGCATTGGCTGAATCCTATTTAGCTGAGATTTTTGGTAAAGATGTTATAGACCATTATGTATATGGAATTGTCTCTGATGGAGATTTAATGGAGGGAATTTCTTTTGAAGCTGCAGAGTTAGCTGGAGTTTGGAAATTAGGGAAGTTAGTTTATATATTTGACGATAACAACATTTCCATAGATGGAAATGTAGATAAAGTTTCTATTACAGATCAGAAGAAAAAGTTTGAGTCAATTGGGTGGCATGTTTTAGAAGTAGATGGCCATAGTGAATCGGAAATTCTTAACGCCATTGAAACATCAAAAAATGAAAAAAATAAACCTTCTTTAATAATTGCAAAAAGCACAATCGGAAAATTTTCACCAAACAAACAAAACACAAGCGCAATACATGGAGCTCCACTAGGTGATGAAGAAATGGATCTTTTTTTGAGCGAGATTGGGTGGAGTGGAGATCCTTTTTCCCACGATGATGATGTATATGAGTATTTTAAGAAAAAACGTTCAGAAGATAATTTAGCTTATGAAAATTGGCAAAAAATTCTTAATGAAAAATTAGAAGAAGACAAAGCATTCAAAGTGCAATGGGAACAGTTTCTATCTCATGAATTGACATTCCCAGAGAATTTAGAACTTAAAGATGCGGCAACCCGTGTTTCTGGCGGTAATTACTTAAACCAAATTGGTTCTGAAAATAATTTTATATTAGGCGGCTCAGCAGACCTTGCAGCATCAACAAAGCAAATTCTTTCTGACGAAGTGTATTCGAGCAACAATAGAAATGGTCAAAATATTGAATTTGGAATTAGAGAACACGCTATGGCAGCAATTGTTAATGGCATAAATCTCCACAGTAAATTGTATGCTTTTGGATCTACATTCTTAGTATTCTCTGACTACATGCGCCCAAGCATCAGGCTTGCTTCGTTAATGAACATAAATTCATCATATATTTTTACTCATGACTCTATATACCTAGGCGAAGATGGACCAACTCATCAACCGATTGAGCACTTAATGTCTTTAAGGTTAATACCTGGTTTAGATGTAATTAGGCCATCAAATAGTATTGAAATTTATCATGCATATAGATATTTATTTTCTAACTCAAGAAATCCAAAGGCACTTTCGCTTACAAGGCAAAATTTGAAATTTTTAGATTACAAAGTTAATTACGAAGATTTTAAAAATGGAGGATATGTAGTTGCTGAAGGTGCTGATCTTACAATATTTGCATCAGGCTCGGAAATCAATATTGCATTTGAACTAAAGGAAAGGTTAAGCAAGTATTCAGTTCAAATCATAAGTGTTCCTATACTGAATAAATTTACCAAACAAAAAGCAGAAGAGCTTAATGCTAGTAATTTAATATTTACACTTGAGTTGGGTAAATCAACTGGTTGGTCTGACTATGTAGGCAATATTACAGAGTCCTTTAGTATTCAAACTTTTGGAAAATCTGCTCCAGAATCTGATTTAAGTAAGTACTTTAAAATGGATATAGATTCAATTGAGAAGAAAATAAAAAGTTATTTGAGCTAGCAACCAGTATAAGATTTCATTTCAGACTTAGTTCTAGCACCTGCAACTCCATCTGGAATCAGCCCAACTTTTCTCTGGAATGCTTTAATAGCCTCTCTTGTGTAAGAACCCATTTTTCCATCAATAATTCCTGGATTAAACCCATTATTTGCAAGATATGTTTGTACATCTGCGATTGAGTCAAGTTTAGCTGATCTATTATCCCTAGCTTCACAATAATTTTCACTCTTACAACCTGTGTATGCTCTCATAGCAGCTTTAGTTTTATTGCCAGCTATACCATCAGCAAGTAATCCATTTTCTTGCTGAAATGATTTAATAGCATTTTTAGTTTTTGGACCAGACTGACCATCAATTGGTCCTGGATTAAATCCGTTGTTTGAAAGAAATTGCTGAATGTCTAACGTAGAGTTAATAACTAATCCACTATTGTCTTGAGGAGTACAAGCATCGTTTCCAGCATTGGGATTGGATACAGCTGTAGATGTTGCCTCTGCAACTTCACCTCCATTTGCCGTCCAACTTCCTTGGAAAGGATTAGTATCAAAAACTGTTGCTGGGACCAAAGATTTTTCTACAAGTTTGTTTACAATATAAGAAACCTCGCCTACAGTAATTTTCCTGCTTGGACAAAACTTATCCGCAACATCACTACAAGCTGGTATAACATCATTTGCTGCAAGAATATTGATTTCATTTGTCCACTTACTTGCCCCTTCATCTGAATACTTATCAACTGATCCACTTAAATTATTTGTTGTGCCAGCTCTTATAGATTTTACTAATAAGCAAGCTAGCTCATCCCTAGAGACAGTTTCTGCTGGTTGAATCTGAAAAGGGCTACCAAAACAAACCTGCATACCGTAGTAAGGTAGTGCATTTGTAGCTTTTTGGTAGATACTTTGGTCATCATCACTATAAGCATTTGGTGCATCAAGAGACACACCTCCAACTACTGTTACAACTGCTGCAGCCTCTTCTCTTGAAAGAGTTTTTGCCTGACAGGCACTTGATGTTTCATTACATACATTAAGAAGCCCTGCTTTTGATAAATAATTTAGGCCATTAGTTGATGTTGCATATTGTGGGGTATCTCCGGTTGAGCTGTTGGAATTATCAGCAGAAGCTGTAGTTGTATTGTTGGCGGTAATTGGTCCTATATTTAAAGTAGAAATATCAGATTGACTTGAAGTTTTAAAATAATGTGAAGTAAAGCCAAGTTGAGATTTTATATTTCTTCCAGATTTGGTTACGGTTTTTGATGAACCATTTTTAAAGCCTTTCATCGTAACTTCTAAAGCAGCACCAGACTCTGCAACTGAAGAGACATATATATCTGTTACAGCATCAAAACAAGGCGTTTCACCACAAAGTATATTTTTAGAAAGTTGGTAAGAACTAAAATCATAAGACCATGCTGCTTTAGGGTTTCCTACTCTATTATCAACAGACCAAGGATCATCGACTGTTTTCAAATACGGCCAAGGCGTTGCAGATCCAAATCCAACAACATTATCGTTAGTTTTACCACCAGTTGATGAAGAATAGAATGCTTGAACTACAGAACTTTGTGTGTAACCTCCATCATAAGTTATAACTTGTCCAGAAGTATTATTGACCGCTTGTACCCAGTTTGGACCTGCTATTTCCTTTAGATATCCATAATAATATTGACTAGATGCTGTAGAACCTATATGGCACCAACAATAATCTTTTCTGGAGCTTGATAGGCCTGCATCTGTATCAGTTTTTTCAGATGGTTTGTTTTGTTTTAAGTATTGGAATACAGCATAGCTTCTACCAACTAAAGCTTGAGATTCAAGCGCTTTTACGTTCCAATGTGAAGGCATCTCAGCTAATCCATACAGATATTTTTCAATATTTACAGCCAAAGATACATGAAAACCGCTAGATACATTTTTATTTCTTAATTTAAGCACACCATGTTTATGTTCTCTTGGGCCTACCCTAATTCTTCCACCATCAGACCAGCTAATTCCGATATTGCACGAAGCAGGAACTTTTGACAATAAAGGATGGCCTGTAAAGTAACAGTTGCCATTTGAATAAATAATATTAATAGTTGCCCCACCTGAAATTTTCAAAGGACCAAAATCAGATTCACAAGGACCATCTGAATTTGCATCTGATTTTATTTTATTTATTGTAGCTTCATCTATTGAGCCTGATTGCCCTAGCCCAACAGAGGCCTGGTAATTTTTAAGAGCATTTGCTGTTCTATCACCAAATGCACCATCAACAGTACCTGGGTCAAAACCTCTTGATGAAAGAAAAGCTTGTACACCAGCGGTTTGAGGAAGGTTTGCTTGACAAATAAATAATGTTGGAGGGCTTGAAGAAGGAAGGGTAGTAAGATTTATAGATTTTGCATTTCGAGCTAGACCTACCCATAAAGCATTACTATTTGTTGATATATCAGGTGAAGATAAACTCAACTCGGATAACTGCTTAACTGACGTTCCTTGGAAATAATAACTAACAACTTCAGTGGAGCTACATGAGCTTGTATTTGAGCAAAAATTTGCTCCAAGCTCTGTTAAGCCTTTTGCACCATATTGACTGAGACCAACACCATGCCCCCAGCCACTCCCTTGAAATGTAAACGAAACAGAACTATAACTTCTCATCGCTTGTCTTGTAGCAGGACCAACTTGACCATCAGCTGTAAGCCCAACCGTTTTTTGAAAGCTTTTTATAGCTCCATCAGTTCTTGCTCCACTTAAGCCATCAATAGGACCGGGGTTAAACCCATTACAATTTAAAAATGTTTGGATATCTTTTAAATTATTTAATGGAGCTACTGCATTGTCTAAACAATATAAAGTTGAATGTGATGGAATTTCAAAAGCTATTGCGGGTTGTTTCTCAGTATTAATAAAAAAGGAAACAACGAAGAAGGTAGTAACAAACAATAAGAGTTTTTTTATGCCCTGTTTCATTATTTTATTTTAGGGTAGTTGCAATATTTTTCATAGTTCATGGTTGCTTTTCCATTTTTTAAATAAGTTTAGTGAAATTAAATAACCAATATAACTGAAATGCGAGAGATATGTAATTGGAAACAAGAGACCTCTGTATTCTGGAAAAATGCTTGGTGGAACAAACAAAACAGTAGTTAATAGATATAAGCCTATAATTTTATTTTTTTTAAAAGCATATAAACTAATTAGAAACATTGTTAAATAAGAAAAAAATGAAATAATAAATGCTAGAGATAAGAAGTCTATTGAACTTTTAGATGAAAAATCTAGGTAGTAAACAAATAATATTGACACACCCAAAGCTTGATTGAAATAATTTTTAATAATATTTTTTAACACTTATATTATTGTAAGTTACATATGCAATTGAGCGAATTTACATTTATATTTTTAACACTTTGTTTACCTTTTTTGCACTATATTGTGATGTCAACAAAGCCTAAAAAGGGATTTAGCCTTCTATTTGTATCGATAATTTCACTAAATGTATTTCTTAAACCTGTAAATTTATCATTTATTGGATTATTTTTTTTATTTTTTTATCTTTATTCGTATGAAAAAAAAGAAAGCAAATATTACCTTGCGTTGGCATTTTTATCATTCACCGCACTTGCAATTAGTGATGTGGGGATCAAGAATTTAAATAGCATACTTCCCATTTTGCTTATCTCATCTGTATTTTCATTGATGATGATAGGGCACTGGTTTTTAGTTGACCCAACAATTGATAGAAGCGGAATGAAGAATATTTCTAAATTTTCAATTTATTTATCGCTAGTTCTTTCATTATTAGTTTTCACAAATATTTTTGAAAGTAGTTCTGAATTTTTCAATCTCGTTGGAAATGATTTATTAAACAACGTCATTATTTTTCTATATTTATCTGCAGGAATTTTATCATTTGGATCTTTTAAGTCATTACAAGAAAAATCGTACACAGGTGTTATGGCTAGTACTGGATTAAGCTATCTGTCTCTTATTGTCGCATTAGGAGCTTCCGGAACATTAATACTTTCTATTTAACACTATTCTTAAAATATGAAAATCTATACAAAAAAAGGTGACAAGGGAGAAACTAGGCTTTTGTATGGAGATGCTGTTTCTAAAGACAGTATTGCACCAGAAGCTTATGGTTCAGTAGACGAATTGGTTGCTGCTTTAGGTTTGATTAGATATGAACAAAAATTACCACAAGATACTAAGGAGCATATATTGCGAATACAAAGAGAGTTATTTGTAGTTGGTGCAGAATTAGCAACCTCTAAAGAGAATAGATCGAAATTAAAGCCAATGGAGACATTAGTTGCAGACGGTATGGTTGAAATTCTGGAAAAAGAAATTGATCATCTAACTGAAAAGAATGGAATTCCAGAATATTTTGTTGTACCAGGTGAAAATAGTATTTCAGCCAAATTTGATTGGTGTAGAGTTGTTTCTCGACGTGCTGAAAGAAAGTGTGTTGCTTGGAAAAAATTAAACAATATAGATGATACTAAAGTAATAGTGTATTTAAATAGATTATCTGATTTGCTTTGGATGTTAGCAAGAGATTATGAAAAGGAGTGGACAGCAAGTAAATGAATATAGAAGTTCTACTAATTG
>Ga0208410_1001621_pt1 | contig 11469 bp, 6 predicted proteins | sample ETN02SmetaG_3_FD_185787 | JGI IMG/M metagenome (GOLD analysis project Ga0208410, IMG submission 185787) | Marine microbial and viral communities from oxygen minimum zone, Eastern Pacific Ocean - ETNP2014F10-02SV257 (SPAdes) (version 2) | ecosystem: Environmental > Aquatic > Marine > Oceanic ... | reverse complement strand
ATGGCGGGCGCGGCAGGATTCGAACCCGCGGTCCCCGGCTTAGGAGGCCGGTGCATTATCCAGGCTATGCTACACGCCCGCTCCCGCGAGCACGACCTCTTGAAGAAATGTGCCCCGGAAAAACAAGTTTTCCATAGCCTGTTGTCCGATGCCATCAAGCGGAGAAAGCACCTCGAGAGAACGTGGCAAGCAACTCTTCGGACCTCCCCAATCCATATGGCGAAGATGCCACCTTTGGCCAGAGCTCGGAAAATGCACTGAATAGAAGGGTGCGGATAAGAGACTCGCAACGAATCATGTGGACGAGAATCGCCACCATAGGGGGGAGTCGAAGTCTCAGGATCCTCTCCTCCGCTCTTGCTATTCTCGTCACATCCATTTTCGCCTCCGGATGGGGGGAGGAGTACCTTTTGGCCGGTGTCGCGCTCTTCGCAATCCAAGCGATTCTTTTCTTCCCCATGCTATTGGCAGCTTCCTTTGCTCAGATGTCTGCAAGAGACAGGCTACAGTTGAAAATAGGAAACAACCGGTCAATGGAGGCATATCCAGGGGTCGAGCGAATCCTGAATACCCTCCACGAGAGAACGCTGAGGGAGAGGACGCGGATTCTATGCGCGGCCCTTGCCATGGGTGCCCTCAACTCGGTTGACAACTTCGAGACAGGGAACATCCTAGCATCGATACTCTACGGACTCGCAATTTTCCTAGGGTCCATCTCCATCATCAACACCCTTCAGTTGGAACGCCGAATCCCAATGACTGACCCTGACTTCCCACTCCTCTCCCTGCATGCACCAACGCTCCATCAGAGCACCCTCAAACGGGTCCTCTCAGATTTGGTCGTAGCCCATTTGGACCCCGAGACGGCAGGGGCGTGGGACGATTGGTTGATCGAATTGGAGAAAAAGGTCCGATCCAATCAGACCCCAGAATCAGCAGTTGAGCATCTACTTCGCGTCCTTCACCTTAACCATCTAGGACTCCTAGATAATGACAGGATGGTTTCCGAATCCAAGCGAGTGTTTCGAGTGGCAGCGATAGACGATTTGAATAACGATCAGTCGAAGTTCTGCTACCGGACTCTTCGAAGACTAATGGCTCACACAAGAGCTTGGCAGCCCGGACTCTTCAGGTTGATCGATCGACTAGAGGATGCTGCACTAAGAGGGCACTCATCACTAATTGAAAATCCATGGAGACTGGATCTAGATATCCCTCCAAGGTGCTCCCAAGGACAGGGCGATTTGTTCGTAATGATTCACAACCATTCGAGGAAAGTGGCCCAAATAGAAGTCGACATAATCGCGGCAGACGGAGAACCCCACCATCAGACCCTTAGGCTAAACCCGCCCGTCTCTAGACAGCCGAAGAAACCAGTGAAGATTGGAGAAGAGGGAAACGACATCGTCGATGTACTAGGCCGACTAATCGACAACTCCCTGGTATTGTGGATTGGTCTGGCATGGCCTCAGGGGTCAACAGGATCCAAGCCGATCCAAGTCAATCTAAGGGGACCAAATGGCGAGACCCTCTCATCATTCGTGGTTCAGACCACCCTTTCATCCGGTTTCAATCCAGAAGGCGCAACTGAGAAGATGTTGGATGCCGCAGTGGCCGTTAGAAGAATCGCAATTTCCGTCGCCGAGTGACATCTCGGAAGACCTCGTCAAAGCGTCACGTTCTTGTGATTGGGACCTCTGGCACGGATTGAAAGATGGAGTCCAGAGAAGTTGTGATAATCGGTTCGGGCCCAGCGGCTCTCCGAGCTGCGATAGCCTGTTCGGAGGGAGGAGTATCCCCATTGGTGATAGACGAACTCGGAATAGGATCAGGATCCGGTGCGGCCCCAATAGCCGGCCTCGCAGCATCAATTGACGAACTGAATTCCCAATCTCACATGGAGGACACCCTCGCTGCAGGAGGGGAAAGTTGCAACGAAACAACCGTCTCCAGGACATGCAACGAGGGAGTCTCAACACTCGCCGAGCTAGAGAGATGGGGTTTGAATCTAAGACGCAGGGAAGGCGGACTCCCCCATGCGTCTCCTGCACCTGGACACCAAGTCGCAAGACTAACCGGATGTGGGGACTCGACCGTCAGAGAGGTTACCAGAATTCTCGAGGAGCAGGCAATAAAGCGAGGGATTCAGAGGAATGCCGACTATTTGCCCCTCTCAATAGTATCCGATAACAACCAAGTCAGAGGGCTAGTCACACTGAATATCCCCACTGGAGAGATCGAGACATTTCAGACCAAGGCGATTATTCTGGCAACCGATGGCCACCAAGGACTCTGGTCAAACCCGAGCGAGGGTTCTGGAACCGGATCCGTTCTTGCATTATCTGCCGGGCTCGAGCTTAGGGGGATGGAAAACACTCCCAGACACCCACTAACCATCCGGGACTCCGGCATTCACATCCCCATTGACGTTCTCGGCTCCGGAGGCAGGATACGCAGAGAAAACGGCGACGACATAGGACCGGAGGAGGCTCTAGAGGGGGAGCCTTGCGTGCTCGACCTAAGAGGAATGGAACCAGAAGCAAAGGCTTGGTTCTCCCAAACGTCATCGCGAGTCAGGGACAGGCTGGGGCTGGACATCACAAGAGACGTCATCCCATTGTCCCCCGGGGTAGCGTATACCACGGGCGGTGCACCATGCGATCACGAGGGACGGGTCACCTTCGAGGAACAAAAAACAGGAGATTCGCCAGCCAACATGTGGCACACAGGCCTCTATGCTGCAGGCAGGAGCGCCAATACTGGGATGCATGGAAACTCCCCGCTACCGGGAAATATCATGCTGGACGATTTGGTTTCTGGTAAGGCCGCAGGTTCTCATGCCGCCTCATGGGTACCAAATGCCAAGTTCGGCGGCGCCGATGAAATAGAACAGGCTGTAAAGGAAGAATCAGAAAGAATAACCGCAATCAGGGAAGGAGAGGGGACGACAGCAGGAAATTTCGCTGCCCAACTCTCCTCTGCAATGTCGACAGGGGCTTCCTCGAAGCAGTCAGCACTCACTGAAATCCACAAAATCAAGGAATCGGGTATCAGACTCACTGATAATTCGAAGGTGATGAACACCGAGATGGTGGAAGCACTCAGATTGCAGGGACTAGCCTCGGTTGCTGAGGCAATCATTTCCTCTGGGTGATCAGATGGAAGAAGACCCAAGCATCTTCTCTATGATTATCGATGGAGATATCCCCTGTCACAAGGTATACGAGGACGACTTGGTCCTCGCATTCCTAGACATCAACCCAATGAGCCCTGGACATACGCTAGTAGTCCCCAAAGAAGCAACTAGAACGCTGGACAAGCTGAGCGATGAATCAGCAGGGGCTTTGGGGCGCGTGCTTCCTAGAATCTCAAGAGCGATTCTGAGGGCAACAGGGGCCGAAGAATTCAACATCATCCAGAACAACGGCCCAAACGCATTCCAGAGCGTTTTCCATGTGCATTTTCACATCATTCCCAAGACGAAGGAGGGGAAGGGTCTAACCTTCCCGTTCAAGTCTTCACCAATAGACCACGAAGAAGCAGCAAAGATGGCGCACTCAATAAGAGAATTGTTGGATTAAAACACTCTCAATAATCAAGACCTCAATCCCCCTCGGAACTCCGTGCCGGAGATGCAGGGTGCGCCCAACGTCGAGCCAGAACTCTCCAGCGGAGCAATGAAACTCCGAAGAAAGAAACTTGACCGGCTACCTTGGGACCATACTGGCAAACACCCGGGAAACCCATTCTTCTGGAAGATCATCGTCCTGATGATGGGGGTTGGTCTGCGGTATATTTTCAGAAGGAGACAATATGACCAACTTCCCGATTTCGAAGGTGGCAGAGTTCTGTCGGCCATCCACCTAAACGGCCTTGTTGACCCCACGACAATGGTACATTCTCAGGATCGAAGAGTAATCTCGATGGGCAGACACGATTTGATGACAATGCCCCTAATTGGTTGGTTCTCAAGGAGAATGGGTTCTCAGCCAGTAATCAGGAAGTCAGAGATAGATAACGGGGTTTCGGATGAAGAGTATGCAAGAAAAATCAACGACAGGACATTGTTGACAATGACGAATTGCATCGCATCGGGGCACAATGCCCTGGTTATGCCGGAGGGGAAATCCCACCAGGACTCAAAACTGCACAGATTCAAGACCGGACCAATGAGGTTCGCGTTAAACGCAGCATCTATTGCACGGTTCAGAGACCTCCACCCACCGGCACTTCAGCCGATTGGCCTACACTTCCGCTGTCACTATTGGTTCAGGACAGATGCCTACGTGGAGTTCCAAGAACCGATCCCAGTAGATGCCCCAGAAGTCCCCGGTGCGGCAGAGAGATTGGCATCGGGGGAATGGATCGAACCCCCGTCCGAACAAGTACACTACCTGCGTGACACGCTATTCTCGGCACTGACGGAGGTAACACCAAATGCCCCAGATTGGGAAACCTACCGCGCTTGGCACCTGATTGGGCACATCCGGGCTAATTTGGCTAACAAAACCCTCAGATCGTTCAAGGACGAAGTTCTTGCAGCAAGGGATGTCCGCGACTCGCTTACAGACAGAGAATCCCAGGAGGGTCTGCTGATACCGTCTATAGAAGCTGCAAACATACTACACGAACATGATTTGGACGGGCGCTCCTTAGAAGGACTGAATCTGAAGACAAGCAGGATGTGGCTCAGAGGCTTAGCAGGAATTTTCCTGATGGCACTAGCGGCTCCAGTCACGATCCCATCTACTGGGCCCCAGGCATTCTTCGCATGGTACTTGGGAGACAGGACAGACGAAGGAATAGACGCTAGGACCACTTATCACTTCCTAGCCGGGATGTTCTCACCGATTCTATTCTGGGCCCCCATGGCAATTGTAACGTCCATGGTCCTCATATCGCCATCCCTTAATTCATTACCAATCAACCTTGGATTAATCGTGGCCATAGTCTTCCTCATTCACGCTTCAAACGTAGTCTTCCTGTTTGGATATGATTGCTGGACCGATTTCTCAAACTCCTCAAAGAGTGCACGCCTAGCGTCCTCTGAAGAGGGAAAGAGGCTCCTTGAACTGATTGATGATGCGAGCGCCAACCTCAACTTGCTCTAAATAGGACCGCTGCCTGCAACATTCGTGAACCATAGCGAGGCGGCCGACTCAATCAGGTCTTGGTTGGAAGGTGAGAGGCTAGAGGCTAGGGAGGTCAAAGACCCCCAAGCAGTAATCCATCTGCACGTTCGATACCCGCCGACAAAGCAAGGACACCTGTTCAATATCGTGATTCCGAAGAATAGGAATCTCGTCCTGGTCTATTCCATCACAAGAGTCGACGAGGGGCAGCAGGAATCGATGAAGGAAATGGCCGCAGAGGTATCCGAGGACTGGGAGGAATGGCTCCATGAAACCAGAATCAGGATGACGTCATCAGATCTTGATTGGGTCTTACATGTGGGCAGAAAGAAGGATGGGGTCGCCGGACCCCTACAGGCATTCAATCTCTCAAGACCGGTGTGGCTGGATGGACTCACACAGAACGAGTTCATGCAAAGCATGAGGAAAGTCTGGCTCACAAAACTATCACTGATACACCAAATAAAGTATGGTTTCGGCAATGGAAAGGGCAAACCGGGCCCCGTTGACGATTGGGAAGGAAAGAAGTCAGGTCGTGCATCCAGACAGTCTCAAACTAGGCAATCTGAGATTGACACGGATGAGACCGGGGGCTTTGGCAAGGACTTCGACCCTCTAGAGTGGGTATGACGTCGGAAGCATTCTGCGACCACAAAAAAGTGACCATAAGGGGTTTAGGTTAAGTATTCGAGAAACTCGAATTAGTTTATGCAGGCCACCCGTTCTTTCGACATGGAAGGAACATCGAGCAAGAGAAGCGGCATCACCATAGTCCTGCTGATGTTGCTCAGCATACTAGCCTCATTCTCTTCTCCGGCCAGTGCCAGTGACATTGTAATCACCGATCCAATAGAGGTTGTACAGAGCGGCGTTCACAATGACAGAATGATGGCCATGGATGCGGACTCAGCGGGAAACGTTCACGTTGTCTGGAGCCGTAACACGAATCACCTGTATTACAAGATGCTAGACCCGAGGGGAGAAACTCTGATTTCAGAGACCCAGATCTCCGATCCGGGAGCCCATCGAGCATGGCACCCAGACGTGACTGTTGACCATGATGACATGGTCCACGTGGTTTGGACCGATAGGGCCGGACAGTACAAGATAATGTACACTCTTCTCGACCCATCACTAGACGATCAGAATGGCGACTCATCCTTGGACTCCACCCTGTCCGTAGTGCCAAACGACTTCGAAGTTGCAAACAACCCGCAGAATCGTGACTGGCCTGCTATTGACGTAGACTCAGAGAACAACCCCCATATCGTATGGGAGGACTCATTCGAGTCCCTAGAGCTATACTACCAGCAATCACAGATATACTACAAGATGCTTTCAGTAGACCAAGTCGCTAGAGTAGTGATAGTAGAGATCGATAACACGCTCTTGACTCCGATTCTAGGACAGAAAGGACACCCAGACATAGCAGTCGACATCAACGACTTCGTACAGATTGTCTGGGATGATACCAGAGGCGGTCAAGTTGAGATGGTCGTCCCAATAGACACCTCAGGTTCGATGAACGCGGAATGGGCTGACATGTGCGCAGTATTCTACGGAGGAAACTTCGCCAGTGGAGGATATTTCATAGGACTTAAGCCAATGCTGGTCAGTGCCAATATGAGCGTATATGAGACGCTCTATGCACTAAGTGGAAATTGGCCGGCAGCAGCGACCAGCGGAAACTGTGCCGATGCTTACCAGACTGGTGGCTCTGGGAGCCAGGGTCCGAGAAACACCCCACTCGGTCCGGGCGACGCCTCGGGCGGAATCAGGGAGCTAACAGAGGTCGTTTACAATAACCAGGCTACCAACCTCCCAGCAGATGGCGGGTACTATAGCGAGTTCTGGGGCCCAGCAGCAACTTGGGCGTGCCTATCATACAGGGACATACAGGGTAGACAGGGACTAGCAGCAAACCCACCTACTGCACTTGACCACCGATGGAACGACAATGCAACACGTGTCGTGATACCGATTTCCGATGAGGGTCCTTACGGCGGTACCCCAATGGACAACGACGACACCTCGAGCATTAACCAAGCACACGATGCATGTGTCTTGGCCCAGACTAAGCCATACCCCCTGTGGGCCGGCTCTGACACAGCCGTTGGCAGCTACATGCTGGATATGGCCCAGTGCCCAGTAGGCTCTGGCCTCAATACCAGAACGTGCAATGGTGCGACAACCCGTACTACCACTGCCGAGGGGCAAATGTACCAGTTCCCAACCACTGCCGGCTCTTCTTCTGAGTTGGAGATCATGGTCGAGGCAATGGTTTACCTGGCCACGAACAATTCACGTGAGATCTACATGACAGTTCTCGACCCCCACTCCCTATTGGAGAACCCATGGCCAGGTTGGAGCCGAGGGGATCCCGGAACCGAGGCAAACCAGAATGGATACTATGTAGAGGACCTGGGGCCATCGGAAGACGAACAGGGATATGGTCACCTAGTAGTCGTGAATGACACCCAGATTACCAACAATCCAGCATACAGTCTGCACCCCTCGATAGCTATCGATAACTCTGGTAACACCCACCTCGCTTGGCAGGACGGGCGACTGTATCCGGGATGCGAAGGTCGCACCGGTGGAATCGACATCGAGGGGGCCTACGAGGTATACTACACCAGGCTTCGACTAAGAGGGGCAGCAGAGTGGGACGGAGTCCCCGAAGGCCTTCCAGCCTACGGAATAAAGCAAATCGCTTCGAGCGCAATTTCGAATCCAGAACAATGCGAGGGGGCCTCCGACGAATATCCGTATGCACCCAGCTCCGTAGCCCCGCAAATTCTGACTGACTCATTCGACAACGTACATCTCTCTTGGATTGATTATAGTTATACTGAGTGGCAGGAGACAATAATGTACGCCAGACTGAACAATACCAACGAAAAGTACCCACAGGGGTTCCCGTTAAACTCAGCAGCTTCGTCAATCCTAGATCCATGGGAGGTTCGCGAGGTCACCAATTGGACATCCGACAAGCTCGGCCCGGCCATGTGCCAACCCGAATGCAATACCGCCGACGGACATCATCTGTTCCCAGATTTCAACCTCGACAGAGGAATGCCTCCAGCTTTTGCCAATGACCTTGGCAGCGGAGCACACATCGGATGGTCGGACAAGAGGTGTGACTGGCAGGGAGCGAATGCAAACAAGTGGACCCTCTGCTATGTTCACGTCCTGACTGGACTAGTCGACCTGTCTCTCGCTTGTGATGAGAAAATACAAACAAATGCAAACATAGAGGGATACCCGTACGAATGTCCTACTGACGCCGAGACATTCTACCACACAATCCAACCGGGCGAACTTACAACCTTCAACATCACAATCGCGAATCCGACCCCCGGGCCAGCAGAGTTGGTCAGGGACACGTTCACGCTCACCATGGACGGCGTCCCCAACAATTGGACAGCCACTCTTTTCTACATGACCAACAATACTCCAATTTTCGACTCGACCCCCGTTTTCCTAGACGGAGGAGCCATCGACCCACTCTACCTCAGAGTCAGAACTCCTACGATATACCAAGCGAAAGACGACGAACTGGCACAGATAAGCATCATCGCCACATCTGCAAAGGACCCAGCAATCCGCAACAAACTGACCCTCCTGACTCTGATGGATGTGGTTCATGGAATCGAACTCGACACTAGCCACTATCAAGTAGACGTCGAGCAAGGAAAGTCAGCAGTATACTCGATTTCAATCAAGAACACTGGAAACGTGTATGACACATTTGCATTCTACGATCCGACTACCTTGGAGGGACAGAATGAGTGGTCATTGCCGTTTGGTTGGGGCATAGACTTCCCACTCCTCATATCCCTCGATCCAGGACAGTCTGTCACGCGAAACCTGAAGGTGAGCGTCCCAGAATCTCAGGACCCCGGAACGTTCGCTATCTATCTGAAGGGGTGGTCTACAGGAGAACCGGTTCTTTCTGTCGATAGGGGGACCTTCGATGTTCTAGAGCTGTGGATAAATGTCTCAATTAGGACAACGGGGAATATCGTCTTTAACATCGGCGATACGAAGTTGTACGTCCTGCCGGGAGAGTGTGCAACCTTCCCAATCGAAGTGAACAAATACTTCACTCCGGGGCACATCGTCTTCACGACCCCGGGTGCTCCGATGGATAGGCCATCAGATGCCGACATCAACTCTTGGAGATTCGACCATTGGACTGTCGATTTGGACTTCTCCGAGTGGCCGGGCAGCCCATCATCGGCTACTCAGGACATTTACTGGGCTCAAGTGGGAACTACCTACACTGTGAACGCAGAGATGTGCTCACCATTCAATGCAACTGCCGGAATAGGGGAGTCAGTCACCGTCAGAGCGCATCTGGATGGGACCCCAAAGGTCCGAGACTCGGTGTTGATTCTGACTAGCGTGATCCAGAGATACGAACTAGAGTCAACAGTCCCAGAAACCATCGTCGACCTGTATCCCGGGCAATCTTACCAGATGAATACAACGGTTTCCAATCTGGGGAACGGTCAGGACAGGTATGATATCACCATAGAATCAATTGTGGATAATCAGGGAGGGGCCCATGTTTGGGATATGGACATCCCCAGGATTCTGTTCGAGGAATTGAATAGGGACGAGTCACAGACCGTACCGATTTTCATCAATGTGCCAGTGCAGACACTCGCAGGCGATTACACGATTACTTTCAACGTACTGAGCGAGGAGCCATTCCCATGCACAGAGGATCCTTGTGAGGGGACGAAGGTTCAGGATCAGATAGTAATCAGAGCCACAATCATAGAATTCCATGACATGCAAATCTCACTCGATCCAACGGTTGAGAGCAAGATAAAGACCACAGCACCAAGCAGAATCGTCAGGTACACGCTAAACGTTTCCAATATGGGGAACGTCGACGACCAACCGACAATCCACAATCACACCTATGATGATGTGACCAATGTCTGGTCCGTGAGGCCTGGACTAGGCTCCCTCAGCACTTGGGAAATCGATTACGCCTTACTGGAAGGATTCGGCACCGAGTTCCCGTTGGAGATGCCATGCGTCGAATTGACAGTGGAAGAGGAGAATCAGTTGCCACAAGGAGGCCCAGATTACTGCTATGTCACTGCTTCCAACACCGTCACGCTTCCAATGATGAAACCATACACCACATTGCAGTTGGTGGTGATAGTGACCGTGGCACCAGATGCATCCCTAACCGACAGGAACCTAGGGATCAAAGTGATGTCTGTGCACGGTTCCTCCGATCAGGGAGGAGATTTCGATGAGACCGAGGTTTGGACCGACTCATGCACCTTAGATGCCAATTCAGACGGCCTCCCCGACAACCTCCCACCCGATTGCGATACCAACGAACAGATTCTCGAGATGCGACTAAGAGCTCCCGATTTGGTTCTCGAGAGCGTCGTAGCACCGGTAAAAGAAGCCGCGATCGGAGAAATGCTCTCCATCAACGTCTTCATCGCAAACAGGGGCAATGCCCATGCTACAGACGTGAACATTATCCTGTGCAAAGACCAGTCAGAGTCTGACATCAAGAGGAACGGTTGCAAGGAGGAGAACATCGTATACAGGCAGATTGTCAACGCAATCATGCCAATTGGCCAGTCCGATACCGATCTTTCCGATCCAATTACCCTGCTATACATGGTCGAACCGGGGAATCACAACATAGTCGTCGTTATCGACCCGGACAACAACATCGTAGAGACAGACGAGAATAACAACATCGAGAGGATTGGGAATATGAAATCCCCACTAGGCTCACTCGATGTGGGAAGGGAGCTAGTCGTTAGGTATGCAGTTCCAGCCATCATCGTCGGAGCCACATTCTCCCTCTTTGGAGTCGCGGGCTACGTAATTTGGGGAAGGAGATTAGAAGCTCTGGCAAGGTTCTCTGAACTGAGCAGCCTTCTCCCAGGCTCCGATGACGATGACATGGTTTTCTGACCTACTTGGCCATCCACCAAGGCATAGGGACCGAGTCCCTCCCAGCAACGAACGTCCCCGAATTCGTTGCGAAGTCCCTCATCAGCCTCTCCCTCAGGGTATCCATCATCCTCTCAGCATCCATCGACTGGATCCTCATCCCTTGGGAGAATGCATCTAGGTCCAGAGGCCTCCGCGGGTGCCTCATCATTGCATGTGCGAGTTGACGCTCCTCGTACGATTCGAAACTCTCGTCGACGCTAGGAGATACTTTGTGCATGACCTGCTGATGAAGCGCAATAATCGAGTCCCTCTGCCTGTCAACACTCTCCAAAGCAGCATCCAACTCTGACAGAATCCCCATTGCGTCAACCATCGGGAGAGTTGTCCTAGATCC
>Ga0208410_1001620_pt1 | contig 11473 bp, 6 predicted proteins | sample ETN02SmetaG_3_FD_185787 | JGI IMG/M metagenome (GOLD analysis project Ga0208410, IMG submission 185787) | Marine microbial and viral communities from oxygen minimum zone, Eastern Pacific Ocean - ETNP2014F10-02SV257 (SPAdes) (version 2) | ecosystem: Environmental > Aquatic > Marine > Oceanic ... | reverse complement strand
GGCGCGGCGGCGGCGGCGGCGGCGGCGGCGGCGCGGAGGATGATTCAAACGGTGAGAGGGAGACGACGACGACGACGGTGGGACGGATGGTGATCGGTGGTGGTGGAGATGAAGGCGGTGGGGCGGGTGGGGGGGGTGCGGGAACGCGGGGAGGATGCCCGGCGGGATACCGCGACGGCGCGTACGCGCGCGCGGCGACGTACGACGCGTACGCGAACGCGATTTTCGCGCAGCAGTGGAGTTATTTACAACAAATGGCGGCGGCAACGGCGCTGGCGCGAGGGGCTGGATCGGGGTTTAGCGCCATCCCCGCGGGCGGGACGAGAGGGCTCGTCGACGTCGCGAGGGCGGTGCCGCTCGCGCCTCCGATCGCGATGGCGGGGATGCATTATCCGATGATGGCGGCGCGCGCGCCCGAGGGTGTGAAACCGAGCGGAAGCATCGGTGAACTCAGTCGACGAGAGCGCCTGGTGTGGACGCCCGAGTTGCACGCGGCGTTCATTCGGGCGGTGGAGAAGCTCGGCGTGAAGACGGCCGTGCCGAAAGCAATCATGAAGATGATGAATGTTGATGGTTTGACGCGAGAGAACGTCGCGTCGCATTTGCAAAAGTATCGATTGCAGTTGAAACGCGCGCAGGATACTTTGGAATCGACACGCGCGTCGGGAGACGCGGAGATGACGACTCAGAACAGCGGCGATAGTAAGCGACGCAAGCGGAAACATCGGGACACGAAGTGCGATAGTGGTAGCGGCCAGGGGAGCGGCCAAGGGAGCGGCCAAGGGAGCGGCCAAGGGAGCGGCCAAGGGAGCGGCCAAGGGAGCGCCGAGGAGGAGGATGGGAGAATGAAAATGAAGCGCGTCTCGTCGAGCGACGACGACAATTTACGCGAACCGGGAGGTCAGCAACAGAGCGAGCGAAAGGAATAACAAAAGAATACTGTATCGATTCGACGGAGTCGCGAGGAAAAATAAAGAAAAGCTAACGACGCTTGTAAGTTTAATAATCAGCAACAAACAACGATCAATCAATGATGCGGTACACAAATTATTTTACTTGTACAATCAATCGATTCGATACTACTTCGATCCGTGTCGCGCATCTCGCTCGTCTTCGATACAACCTGGATACAACCTGGATACTACTTGTACTTGGATACAACCTTGATACAACATGGATACTACTTGGATACAACCTGGATACAACCTGGATACTACTTGGATACAACCTGGATACAACCTGGATACTACTTGGATACTACTTCGATCCGTGTCGCACATCCCGCTCTTCTTCGATGAATGCAATCACGGGTTTGAGCTCGAACGGAAGCGGCGACGTGTCGTCGTACGAGGGTAAATCGACCGGTTGACACGACGGCGGTAACTGCGCGTAGGCGGACGCCGAGCACCGTTTCGCGTGTTCGTCTCTCAACTCTTTCACGGTTGTCATGGCGTACAACATCATCGAATACGCGCGCGGTGGTTGCGTCTTGGACGACGAGCGCTTCAGTTTGGAAAGAATCTTTCGAAAACACATCTCCATTCGATCCCACGCCTCTGTGAGTTCGTCTATCCTTTGTTTCCAATACCTCGCGTGCAGACGCGCGTGGTCCTCGCCCTGTAGATGAAACATGCGAATCCATTGGAACTCCACCTCGCGATGCACTTCGGCCAAGAGTTGAATCTTTTTCGCATCGAGCACTCGGTCGCCCTCTAATTCCGGCACCAGTCTCAGCGCGTCGATGCATCTCTTTTTAATGTACTTCCACGTGTCCTTGGCCACGACGCCCACGCGGTGCGTCGAACTAAATCTCGCAGAGCTACCGGTGAGCACGGCGTGATGATGCGTCGCGTTAAAATCTCCACACATGTAATACGTCGCTCTGTCTTCCAAAGGCACGCGAAGCACCGGACACTCGACGTTTAACGCGCGCAACGCCACGCACCAATCTCTTCTCTTCGGCGCCGCGTACGTGTGATACACCGCCACCGTCGAGTTTTCCCGCAACGAAGAATCGCTGTGCCACGACACGCTCGTCGCCCCCAAACCGTACATCGTCTCATCTTTCAGCGCCACCTCGCTCTCCTCGACCGTCTCCATGTAATTTATCAGCGTCACGTTGTAATCGCACTCGCTTTTCTCGTGACGTCCCGCCGCGAGCGCGCGCCTCGTGCGTTCTTTGAGCCGCTCGTTCAGCTCGCGCACGACGTCGTACGCCTCCCTCCCCTCCCACGGCTGTGCGAACAGACGCAGACGCTGATAATGATACGTGCACCCTCGTTCACCGAGCAAGACGCGTCGGACGAAGGTTCTCGAAACTTTCTGTCCCGCCTGCAGGACGTCGTGGGTGAACTCACCATTCTCGAGCATCGTCTGAAAAGCGCGTCGGACGTCGTCGTGCGCGCTCGCGGGGAGCGCGCCGGGATCGTCGACGACGAATCCATCGTAGTGCGCGCGGAGAACGTCGTCGTAGCCCGCGTCGGAGGGGGTGAGGACGTCATCGAGCATCGAGAAGGATGCGAAAGACTCGGTCTGGCGGCTGCCGGTTCGGTCCGGCGGCGGTTGGGCGGAAGAAAAGACGGGAGGAAGAAGACGCGAGCGTCGAGGAAAAGTGGTGTGTGTAGGATACAATCCGCGGCGAATGAGCTAAGTGACTGTTCGATACCCGCGTGAAAAAGCGCCGACACGGACCGTGTCGGGTAAAGCGTCGGATGGACGGAGAAGACGCGCGATTTACTCGACGGCGCAACCGTCTTGATTCATGCCGTCCATCACGTTGCGCCAACGTCGGTAATGTAATCCGAGCTTGTCGTACGCCACTGGGTGGGCCCAGACTCGACCACCTCGCTGCATGCGATCCTGTTGGCCGGTGACTAATCGTAAATCTTCTCCGAGGACCTGGTTGGCCATCTCGGTCCAAATGTACTCGATGCCCGGGACGTATCGGGCCCACGAGGCAAAATCGAGAGACATGCGGTAAAGTAATCGCGTATGTCCCGGAGTGCTCGGCAAGCACACGTGAAGTTGGTGCAAGTGCTTGGCGCAGTCTAACGCTGTGACGCCCGCTTCGAATTGCGCACCCTTACCCGCGGCGCCCGCTTGCGATAAACCGATGTGACTATCGACCATGCACGGCGCCAAGAACTTCATGTCGATCGGGTAAGGCTTCCAGCTACCCTCGCTTCGGCCGTTGGCCAAGAAGTTTGACATGTCGTGCCAGCCGTCACCCTCCTTTCTAAGCTTACGAGAGGCGAATTTCACCATGTTGGGAACGCCCCAGCCTTTGGCAAACGTGCCGGTGTGCGTAAACGGCGCGTGTGCCAAGTCGAGCAAGTTCTCCATGAGTAAGCCGTGCTCCACGGGCACGTCGTCAATGATGAGTTCAGCGTGAATGGTGTATCCACTCGGCGGCGCAAAGTGGGACGGAAGCTCCGACGACGGTGTTTTGCACGTGCCGGTCCACACCATCACGAGTCCATCCTTGACGCCCGTGGGAAGCGTTTTGGACGAGTCCGCCTTGCTCTCGCACGCGTACTCACCCTCCGAAACCTGACGAATCACCCACGTTTCATCGAATAAAACAATATCAAATTCAATCTCCTGTCCCTTGTTGAACTTACTCTCGAACATGACGGGATACCAAAAATCTCGAAGTTTGCTCTCCTCCTTGGGCGTCTCCAACGAGCGCTCATCGGCGAAAACGCGTCGCATTCCGGAGCGCGGTTTCTTCTCATCCACTTTGACGCGCTCTTCGCTCACGCCGACGCTCACCACCGCGCTCGTCGTCGGTAACGCCGCCGTCCCCTCCCCGACCGCCGACTCATTCTCCGTCGCCGTCCTCGCCGCCTTCACCCCGACGCCGCCGCGACCGCGTCGTCTCTCTCCCGCCCCTCTCGCGCGCGCCACCGCGCTCGGCGTCCATCTCGCTCGCACCGACGCGCTCGCGCTCGTCATCTCGCTCGACACAGCCCTCGCTCGCGCCTCTGATACGCCCGCGCGTATCTCGCGATCGTGCGGTCGATGTCCCCGCGCCCTCTCCTCGACGCCTCGCGCGACGGACGCGCGCGCGCGGACGAGCACCGAAAGAACCGGTTCCACGACGACCGAACGCCTCGCTCGCTCGCGCGTCGTCCGCCTCGCTCGCGCGCGCGTCGACGTGCGGACGACCGGGACGAACGACCACGGGATAGATATGGTCCATCCACATCGCGGGGCACAGTGTCGAGTCATGACCCGTGAATGTTTGACGATTCGTGAGTCACGGGTGGAGAGGGTCGGACGGGTGCGCACGAATGGGCCAATGCGCCGGAAGACGGCGTCGACGCCGCGCGGATGAGACGTCGCGCGAAAAGAATGTACAATATGAAGAGACTACGAGACTACGAGACTACGAGACTACGAGACCGATTGAAAAATCTACGCGCTAGGAATCCTTGGTCGCCGCCTCGACGACGCCGTGGCCTTTCCACTCCAAGAGCTCATTCAACAATCGCTTCGCCTCCTCGCCGCCGCCCGGGATCTGCACTCTGTGTTTCGCCAGCACCGTCATCAACGCGGTGCGCTCTTCCCCCAACTCGGATTCGAGCCAGGACCTGAGCGCGAGCGCGCGTCGCTCGCGGAGGAGGGCGTCGTCCGGCGTTTTCATGTGCTCCTCGACGATGGGCGTCGTTCCTTCCGGCATCGGACGCATGTTTCGCGCGTCGTCACCGTGGTCGGAGGCGCTGAAACGCGCCGTCGACGTCGACGTCGCGGCGTTCGCGCGGATCTTGGACGCGCCGAGCGCGAGTCGACGCGCGGTCGCCAGCATGGGGAGTCGCGGAATGGGGCGAGAACATTCTGTACATCAATCGTTTTGCTAAGCGTGCGCGCGTACGCGTGTGTCTATGCGTGTGTCGATCAGTCTCTACGCTGATTTCTATTGGCCGCGAGCCGTTCTAACAAGCCAGCGCTTCGTTTGGTCTCCGCGATGGTGTCGGCGAGTTTTTCTTGCGTCTCCTTTCGCTCCGAGTCCTCTCGCTCCTTGCCTCGCAAGTACCGCTGCTGAAGCGTGCGGTTACCCGTTTGCCAAGCGCCGTTGTTCACGGTTGGTGCCCGAGCGGTCGTCGGACTCGAGCGTCCGAGCTTGTAGGATTTTCCAGAGAAGGCTTGTGTCGGTAAGATTTTTGTCTGGCGCGTTTCTCGAACGGGCTCCTTCGTTCTCGATTTGCTCCAATTCGATCCGGCAAATCTCGTCGTCGATCTCGACGGTGGTTCGGGCTGCGCCGGTGGTTTTCGAGTGATGGATATCTTGAAGTCATCCTCACCGTCGTCGTCGTCGTCGTCGCCGCCGCCCACGTCTCCGTCCACCACAGTTGGCTCGAGCTTTCGACGCTTAGCCTCCTCAGCCTCGTGTATTCTTCTCTTGATCTCTCTGCTAGCCTTGTATTCGGCTTGTTTCGTCTGCGCCTGTCGCCATTCAAGTTCTTTTAACGTCATATCGTAGGCTCGGGTGAGAATTATTCCCGAAGCGTCGTCCGCGCCGAGCTGCGAACGCACGCAATCGATGACGAGCAGCGTCATCTTCATTCGAAGTTCATCCACCACCTCGTTCGGGAACCAATGCTTTCGCAAGAATTTCTCCTTCGGCTCGTACGACAAACCTCGGTGTTTCTGAGTCGCGCGTTGAACGATCTCTTTCGTGAGCACTTTCGGACAGTCCGACAAAAACCGCTCGACAAAGGCTAAAATGAAAACGCCGCAGTCGCACCCGTTTTGCTGTCTCGGAACGTTGACTCGGTACGCCGGCATAACCTTGGCGGTGAACTTGACCCCGTCTCCCGAGTTCGAACGCGCTTGCCACTCTTTGTTGAGGTACTTTCTGATCGCTCTCGTGACCGTCTCGGAGTTGTGCCCTCCGGCTGGACTCATGCTGTCGAGGTGAAGAATCATCGGCTCGCGGCCTTCGCCTTCGTTCGCGTAGCACACGATGATCAATGACCAATGTAAACCGCTGTGCACGGGAATCATCAAATAATCTTTGGAAAAGATGTCCACACCTTTCGTCCAACCCTTGACGCCCTGATACGCCGCCGTCGCCGCGTCGACGTCGGCGTCCTGGTTGTGACTCTTTCGTACGAGCTTTTGGTAAAAGAAGCTGTTGAAAAAATGCACCCTCTCCAACAGCTCCGGCTTGTTCTTACCGATCGTTTCCACCTGAATGTATCTCAAGAAGAAATCGACGCACTGATCGTTGAGCATGTCTCCGTCCTTTAAATGTTCCAAATCTCCGAGCGTGATCTGTACGGCGCCCTTGGTCTTCGAGTCGGGGAACATGGCTGATAGATTGCCCACTTCGTGTTGAAGCGAGCGATACCGGCTCGATCGAGTCGATCGTCGAGGCTCGTCGCCCTCCGACGTTAAATTCATCGGCGCGAGGTTTTGAACGGCGGGGTTGGCCTCGTTCTTCTTCCCCTCTTCATCGCTATCGTCTAATAAATCGACCATGATTGGGTCAGCCTTTTTCCTTCGAGTAGACGTTCGACGTTCCGGCGACAAAATTGTGCTCGTTTTCTTGTCACCACTCGCGTCCGACGACCCGGCGCTCGCCGCGCCTCGCGTCCTTGCTCCACCAGTAGGCACGTGAAACTCCGTTTTTGGCGTACTCCTCCGGAAAAACGTGCTCAGCATCGTTCCTGCCGCCGCGGCTCGCGGGCGTCCCAGCGCCGCGTCGACTTGCCTCGACCCATTCGAACCGGGCGTCCGCGCCGCGCTTCCGTAAAACTGTTCCGGTGGACACCCCTCCAATCCGTGCTCGGCGTTGAGCGCGTCCAAAGTCTTGCTCAACGCATCCGTCGCATTTTTCCCTGGCGTCTTCGTCTTCGTTTTCGGCGTCTCGCCTCCGCCGTCAAACTCAAACTTTTCAAAATCCACCGACCGTCGCCGTCGCTCCGACTCCCCTCTTCGCGGCGACATGCTCTTCTCCGCCATCACCGCCATCGTCGTGAACTCGGCGCTCATCCTCCTCGCCGCTCTCTCCTCCGCCTCTCTCGCCTCGACGGTCGGAATGAGTTCCTCCAAACACTTCACCTGCTTCTTCAGCGTCTCGTTCGCCCCGACCGGTCCTCGCTCCACCCGCGTCACCGTTCGACGCAACCCATCGAGTTTCTCTCGCAGTTTCACCGCGCGCATGCACGCGCCGTCGTTCTCGCACGCGATTTGAAAATAGATTTCACCCCACCGACGAATCAATCCACCGAGCGCTTCCTCGGCGCTCTCTCGCGCGCCCGACGACGTCGCGCGCTCGTCGTCGACGCGCGCACCGCGCGCATCCTCGACGTCGTCGTCGTCCCCGTCGTCGTCCACCGCGGGCATGCGCCGTCGACGAACGAGGCGCGCGCCTCGTTTTGACCGACCGCTGTCTTCAGTGCGCGACGCTCGACGCCGTCCGCGGACGCCCGTCGCGAGCTCTCGCGCGCGATCGAGATCGATCGCGCGCGTCTCTCTCGCGTCGCTCGCTCGCGATGGACGCGCGCGCGCGCTCGTGGACGCTCTCGAACGCGACGGGTGTCGGCGATTCACCGACAATCTTGGGAACGTCCGTCGTGACGACGCCTTCCGTCGCGGCGCTGGGCGTGTTCGCGATGACGTGCGTCACGCACTGGGGCGTGGGTGGGTTTCTCTGGCGGTCGGCCGGGTGGCGCGCGTGGCAACCGCTGCGAGGGAGGCGAATCTTTGTCTTGACGCAGGCGACGGCGTGGACGCTGGCGGCGGCGAGTCTCGGATGTCTGGCGGCGTCCTCCGCGCTCTTGGTGCGCGAGAGAAAGAGCGGGAGGGAAGGGACGCGGGCGTACGCGTCTGTTGTCCTCTCGTGGGTCGCCCTCGGACTCGGGATCGCGAGCGAGACCACGGTGGCGGTCTCGTTGGCGTTTTTCGCCGAGACGCGCGCGCGGCGACGCGACTCGACGGCGACGCGGGGCGACGCGGTGACGAGCGCGAAGAACGCGGTGCGCGTCATACAGATGTTGACGGTGTTGAACATACTGCACGCACCGCATATGGTGATTTTTGCCATCTGTACCACGGTGTACGCGATCGGAAGCGGTCGATTGCTCGTCGCGGTGGTGGCGCTGTACGCGACGACGTACGTTCGGAATCAACGTCGGCTCGAGAGCGGGCACAAGAGATGGGCGGCGTTTCAGATGTGGGCGAAAGAATTGATCGAGGGCGCGGCGACGTCGTGGTACGGCAGCGTGCGCATCGTTCACGCGTGTGAGGAGGCAGAGGCGGAGGTTGACATCGCCGCCACGCCGCTCGTCTACGGGTACCACCCGCACGCGATGATTCCGGCGGCGGCGGTCTGGTTCCCCATGTTGCCGAAATTTAGCGAACGATTCAAAGACGTGCGACCGGTCACGCTGGCGGCGTCGGTCATCTTCAAGGCACCAGTCGTGCGCGAAATCGCGGCGTGGCTCGGCGTGCGAAGCGTGCAGAGGGACGTGTTTCGATCGGCGCTGCGAGAGGAGCGCGCCGTCGTCATCTGTCCGGGAGGTCAACGCGAGATGACGGAACACTTTGGCGGTCCGGGGGAGGACACCATCACGCTATGCACGAGCCACCGCGGATTCATTCGCATCGCCATCGAAGAGCGCGCGCGTCTCGTGCCCGTGGTGTGCTTCGGCGAGAGCAGTTCGTGGAGAAACATTTTGAGACATCCCGGAAGTTACGTGTACAATAAATTTCGAGTGGCGTTGCCACTCCTCGCCGTGGGATTCTTAGGTTTACCCATCCCTCGACGGGTTCCGATCACGTTCATTATCGGCGATCCGGTCGCTGTCGCTGACCCGGACGAAGACGGAGCCGCCAGAGCGAGCGACGTCGACGCCGCGCACGCCGCGTATTACGCAGAGGTGGAGAGATTGTTTCACGCGCACAAGGCGGACGCCGGGTTTCCAAATCTTCGATTAATCATGAAGCACGATTGATGGCGCCGTCGTTCCACGCTGTCGCCGATTGTAAATTTGTATTATTATGCACACACGTCCTATAGTAATGCTACTGTCGCGCGCAACTACATCAACAAATGATTGAATGCTTTCACTCCACTTCGCGAACAACCTCGGGGAGGCTGTCCAAAAATGTCATCAAGTCGGCGCAGTGACTCAAACGACGCGCCTCCTCGTCCACGTTCCAAACTTCCGCAAACGTCCCACCTGACGCGAGCTGAACGAGCGCGCACGCGCGCTCGAGCGCTCGTCGCATGTCGTCGCAACTCTTGGACGAACGCGCGTCCGCCTCGGCGTAGGCTCGCTTGACGTCTGGCCACACGGATGCGCCGTACGAGCGCGCGCGAGGCCACGAATTTTCCACGACGACGGATAAGAGCTCGGCGGCGCCGATCGCGACTTCGTCCTTGTGCGATTGCATGTATCTGCAAAGGAGTGGAAGCAAACGATTCAAGTGCGCGACGACGCACGATTTGGCGACGCGAACGAAACTCGAGAATGTCTCGAGCAACGGTTTGGCGTACGAGGCGTCGGCGCCGTGCAGAGACGCGCACTCGAGCGCACGAGAGAATGTCTTTCTAAACTCTTCGACCACCTCTGGCGTCCCGCTCGCGAGTCTATGCGTGAGCGCACACGCGACGTCCAACGCGTGCGGCCACACGTCCGCGGTACATCCGACCAGAGCCTCGCGAGCGGCGTGGAGCAACGGCGCGCCGGCGCCCGTCGCTCGCCAGTCCAGCTCGCATCGTCGCGTCATCTCTCGCGCGCATCGAGCTCCGGTCGTCTTCACGACATCCGATGGATAATCCATCGCTCGCAACACGCACGGCACGGCCGTGGACACGACGCGCGCCGAGTCTTCGTCCATCAACTCTCGCCGTTGCAGACACCACAACAGTTGTCGGCTCGCCACGCGCGCCGCGGCTTCGTCTTCATCAGCCTCGTCACCGAACGCGTTTTTCGGCGACACCAACGCCTCGAATAAAATCTCACACGTCTCTTCGAAACACACCACCGTGAACGACACCGATCTCGATCCCACGTCGTACGTCTCCGCCGCCGCGCCGCTCGCGCGCCGAGAGCTCCACGACGGCGCGTCTCCGTCTCTCAGCGCCCCGTGCGCGGCGCACGCCAACAACACCGCGCACGATTCGCTCGAGGCGGTGGCGTCACGAACGACGGCATCAGCGTCGTCGTCCTCGATGACTTCCACGAGTCGCCGCGGCGTCTTCTCGCGACGCGACGCCCGTAATCCAATCGACGACTCGAGTCCCGAACGCTCGATGCGCGCGCGAATCGCGACGAGATGTGCCTCGGCGTCGCGCGCGAACGCGTCGACGGCCTCGCGATCGTCGTCCCCGTCTTGCCTGCGACGCGCGAGGGCGGGACGAGGGACGCACGCGCGCGCGAGGTCGGACACCGACGCCTCCGTCATCGTCTGAGGCCCGCGGGAGATTTTTGACGCGTTTTCATTCGCCGCGCGCGTTCGCCGCGCGCGCCGTTCGTTCGCGTGGATGTGCGTTCGAGGGTTTATTTTTTGTCGTTATCTGTGTTACTACAGTAGTACGCGAAACGCGCGCTCGTTCCTTTGTTCCTTCCTTTGTTTGTTCGTGTAAGACGACGATGCGTGCGTGCGTCTTCGTCCCGCGCGCATACGCGTAAACACGCGTGCGATCCGAGTCGATGTCGAACCACGCGCGCGCGTTTGCTAACGCACATTCGAGACGTCAAAATCGTGCCGGCGTTGCTCAGAACTCTTCCTCATCGCCCGAAAACGACGAACTCGCGCCGACTTCTTCGTAATCTTTTTCAAGCGCGGCGAGATCCTCACGCGCTTCGCTGAATTCACCCTCCTCCATGCCTTCGCCGACGTACCAGTGCACGAATGCTCTCTTGCCGTACATCAAGTCGAATTTGTGGTCGAGTCGCGAGAACACCTCGGCGATGGCGGTCGAGTTGGAAATCATGCACACGGCGCGCTGCACCTTGGCCAAATCACCACCCGGCACGACGGTGGGCGGCTGGTAGTTGATGCCGCACTTGAACCCGGTCGGGGACCAGTCGACGAATTGAATGGTGCGCTTCGTCTTGATGTTGGCGACGGCGGCGTTGACATCCTTGGGGACGACGTCGCCTCTGTACATCAAGCAGCACGCCATGTACTTGCCGTGACGCGGGTCGCACTTGGCCATCATGGACGCCGGTTCGAACGCGCTCGCGGTCACCTCGGCGACGGAGAGTTGTTCGTGGTACGCCTTTTCGGCGCTGATCACCGGCGCGTACGACGACAACATGAAGTGAATGCGCGGGTACGGCACGAGGTTGGTTTGGAACTCGGTGACGTCCACGTTCAAGGCGCCGTCGAAACGCAAAGAGGCGGTGAGAGAAGAAATCACCTGCGCGAGCAAGCGGTTGAGGTTGGTGTACGTCGGACGCTCGATGTCGAGCGATCGGCGGCAGATGTCGTAGACGGCTTCGTTGTCCAACATGAC
>Ga0208410_1001619_pt1 | contig 11475 bp, 20 predicted proteins | sample ETN02SmetaG_3_FD_185787 | JGI IMG/M metagenome (GOLD analysis project Ga0208410, IMG submission 185787) | Marine microbial and viral communities from oxygen minimum zone, Eastern Pacific Ocean - ETNP2014F10-02SV257 (SPAdes) (version 2) | ecosystem: Environmental > Aquatic > Marine > Oceanic ... | reverse complement strand
ACAAATGCTAAATTATATTATATCAAATTTTGATAAAAAATCAACTCTTTTATAATTAGCATAAAAATGTAAAATTTCAGTTTGAATACACAAAAAATATTTTTACATTTGCACGCCCCTAAAAATGGGTTATAAGAAATATGCCAACAATAGCACAATTAGTAAGAAAAGGAAGGGACTCTATTTCAAAAAAGAGTAAATCGGCTGCTTTGAATTCATGCCCTCAAAGAAGAGGTGTTTGTACTCGTGTTTATACAACAACTCCTAAAAAACCTAATTCTGCTATGAGAAAAGTTGCTCGTGTTCGTTTAACTAATGGAAAAGAGGTTAACGCTTATATACCTGGTGAGGGACATAATCTTCAAGAACACTCAATTGTTTTAGTTAGAGGAGGAAGAGTGAAAGATCTGCCAGGTGTTCGTTATCATATTGTTAGAGGAGCATTAGATACTGCAGGTGTTGATGGTCGTCTTCAGCGTAGATCTAAATATGGAGCAAAAAGACCCAAGAAGTAAGATAAATTTATATCATGAGAAAAAAGCAGTCAAAAAAACGCCCATTACTTCCAGATCCTAAATTTAAAGACCAATTAGTTACAAGGTTTGTTAATAATCTGATGAAACATGGTAAAAAGTCAGTGGCTTATCAGGTTTTTTATGATTCAATATCAATAGTAGAAGATAAGAATAATGAGGATGAGAAGTCTGGATTAGAAATATGGAAAGAAGCTTTATCAAATGTTATGCCTCATGTAGAAGTAAGGAGTAGAAGAATAGGAGGTGCTACTTTTCAGATACCAATGCAAATTAGACCTGATAGAAAAATATCTTATGCTATTAAGTGGTTGATTAATTATGCAAGGAAAAGAAATGAAAAATCAATGGCAAATAAACTTGCAAGTGAAGTTTTAGCAGCATATAAAGAGGAAGGGGCTGCTGTTAAGAAAAGAGTTGATACTCACAAAATGGCTGAAGCTAATAAAGCATTTTCACATTTTAGATTTTAAAATTGTATATAAATGTCTAGAGATTTAAAATTTACAAGGAATATCGGAATTGCTGCTCATATAGATGCTGGCAAAACAACTACTACGGAACGTATTTTGTTTTACACTGGAGTTAGTCATAAGATTGGAGAAGTTCATGATGGAGCTGCAACAATGGATTGGATGGAGCAGGAACAGGAAAGAGGTATTACAATTACATCAGCTGCAACTACTTGTATATGGAATTTTCCCAGTGGTGATCAAGGCAAACCCTCTGAAAAATCTAACCCATATCAATTTAATATAATTGATACCCCAGGCCATGTAGATTTCACAGTTGAAGTTAATAGGTCTCTTCGTGTTTTAGACGGACTAGTTTTTTTGTTTTCTGCTGTTGATGGGGTTGAGCCTCAATCTGAAACTAATTGGAGATTAGCTGATAATTATAAAGTTCCTCGAATAGGTTTTGTAAATAAAATGGATCGACAAGGTGCTAACTTTTTAAATGTTGGTAATCAAGTCAAGGATATGTTAAAATCAAATGCAGTTCCGATTGTACTCAATATTGGAGAAGAAGAAGATTTTAAAGGTATTGTTGATTTAGTTACAAATAAAGCAATCATTTGGCATGAAGAAAATTATGGATCCACTTTTGATGAAGTTCCTATTCCTGAAAATATGCTTGAAGATGTAAAAAAATATAGAGCTGAATTAATTGAGGCAGTTGCTGAATATGACGATAATTTACTTGAAAAGTTTTTTGATGATCCTGATTCAATAAGCCCTGATGAGATACATTCTGCTTTAAGAGCTGCTACTCAAGATATGAGTATTATTCCTATGATATGCGGTTCATCATTTAAGAATAAAGGTGTACAATTTTTATTGGATGCTGTTTGCAGATATTTACCATCACCTGAAGATAAAATGGCTATTTCAGGTATTAATCCTAAAGACAATAATGAAATTGAAAGAAAACCAAATGTAAATGAACCTTTTTCTGCTTTAGCCTTTAAAATAGCTACTGATCCTTTTGTTGGTCGGCTTGCGTTTTTCAGAGTATATTCTGGAAAACTTGATGCAGGCTCATATGTTTTAAATAATAGAACTGGAAATAAAGAAAGAATATCTAGAATTTATCAAATGCATTCTAATAAACAAAATTCTATAAATGTTATTGAAGCAGGTGATATAGGTGCAGGTGTTGGTTTTAAGGATATCAAAACAGGAGATACTTTATCTAATGAAAATGCACCAATTGTTTTAGAAAGTATGGATTTTCCAGATCCAGTAATCGGAATTGCTGTCGAACCTAAAACTAAAGCAGATATTGATAAATTAGGAATGTCATTAGCTAAGTTATCAGAGGAAGATCCTACATTTCAAGTTAAAACAGATCAAGCTTCAGGTCAAACCATTATTTCTGGAATGGGTGAACTCCATTTAGACATAATTATTGATAGATTAAAAAGAGAATTCAAAGTTGAAGTAAATCAAGGAAAACCTCAAGTAGAATATAAGGAATCTATAACTCAATCAGCTCAACATAGAGAAGTTTACAAAAAGCAAACTGGAGGTAGAGGTAAATTTGCAGATATAATTTTTACAATAGAGCCTTCAGATCAAGATAAGTCAGGTTTAGAGTTTGTTAATATGATAAAGGGAGGTAATGTTCCGAAAGAATATATTCCATCTGTTGAAAAAGGATTTAGAGAGGCAATGAAAAGTGGACCTTTGGCTGGATTTGAAATTGATTCAATGAAAGTTACCTTAAAAGATGGATCATTTCATCCAGTTGATTCTGATTCATTATCATTTGAATTGGCTGCTAAGTTAGGTTTTAAAGAATCAGCAAAAGCAGCAAAAGCTGTAATTATGGAACCAATAATGAAGTTAGAAGTTTTAACTCCAGAAGAAAACATGGGAGATATTGTTGGAGATTTAAATAGAAGAAGAGGACAAGTAAATTCAATGGATGATAGAGCTGGTTCCAAAGTTGTTAAAGCAGAAGTCCCGCTTTCAGAAATGTTTGGTTATGTTACTTCTTTAAGAACTTTGTCTTCTGGAAGAGCAACATCTACTATGGAATTTGATCATTATGCTGAAACACCAGCTAATATTTCTGAACAAGTTATCTCGGAAATTCAAGGTAAAAAAGAATAATTACTAATATGAGCCAAAAAATTAGAATAAAGTTAAAGTCTTATGATCACAATTTAGTTGATAAATCTGCTGATAAGATAGTTAAAACTGTAAAGACTACAGGTGCAATTGTAACGGGTCCGATTCCATTACCTACAAGAAAAAAAATCTTCACTGTATTGCGATCACCTCATGTAAATAAAAAATCAAGAGAACAATTTAAGTTATGTTCATATAAAAGGCTTCTTGATATTTATAGTTCTTCCTCAAAGACAGTAGATGCCTTGATGAAATTAGAATTGCCAAGCGGAGTTGAAGTTGAAATAAAAGTTTAAATCGTATAAGTTTATGTCTGGTTTAATTGGAAAAAAAATTGGTATGACAAGTATCTTTGATGAGACAGGGAAAAATATTCCTTGTACTATATTAGAATTAGGTCCTTGTGTAGTTACCCAAATTAAGTCTAAAGAAAAAGATGGATATAAATCATTTCAATTGTCATTCGACGATAAATTAGAAAAACAATCTATCAAATCTGAAAAAGGTCATTTTAAAATGTCAAATTCTCTTCCTAAGAAAAAGATTATTGAATTTAGAGGTTTTAATGAAGATTTAAAATTAGGAGAGACAGTAAAAGTTGACCATTTTATAGAAGGTGAGTTTGTAGATGTTTCAGGAATTTCAAAAGGTAAGGGTTTTCAAGGTGTTGTTAAAAGACATGGATTTGCAGGTGTAGGACAAGCAACTCATGGTCAGCACAATCGATTAAGAGCTCCTGGATCTATTGGAGCAGCATCTTATCCGGCTAGGGTTTTTAAGGGAATGAAAATGGCTGGACAAACTGGAAACAAGAAAGTTAAAATTCAAAATTTAAAAGTTTTAAAAGTCATACCAGAAAAGAATTTAATTGTAATTAAGGGTGCTGTCCCTGGTCATAAAAATTCTTATGTAATAGTTAGAAAGTAATGAAGTTAGAATTATATAATATTAAAGGTAAAGAAATTGGCAGAAAAATAGATCTGGATAAATCTGTTTTTCAAATAGATCCAAACCATCATGCTATATATTTAGATGTCAAGCAATATCTTGCTAATAAAAGACAAGGTACTAATAGTACCAAACAAAGAAGTTTTATTAAAGGAAGTACTAAAAAAATTAAAAAGCAAAAAGGAACTGGTACAGCAAGAGCTGGAAATATAAAAAATCCCTTATTTAGGGGAGGAGGAAGAGTTTTTGGGCCATTACCTAGAGATTATAAGCAAAAGGTTAATAAAAAAGTAAAGAATTTAGCTAGAAAGTCAGCATTAAGTTTAAAGGCTAAAGAGAATGCAATAAAAGTTATAGACAAATTTGATTTAAAGAAACCTCACACTAAAGACTTTTTAAATGTTTTAAAGATTTTTGGTCTAAATGATAAAAAATCTTTGGTGGTTATAGGTGAGTCTAATAAAAATGTATATTTGTCATCGCGAAATTTAAAAAATTCTAAAGTTATAATTGCCTCTGAATTAAATACTTATAGTATTTCAAATGCTTCAAATTTAATTTTTGATGAGAGTGCAGTTACAGGAATTATTAATGTTTTGAAAAAATAATTATGGGAATTTTAATTCGACCTATTGTTACTGAAAAAGCTAGCGCTGCAAGTGAGTTAGAAAAGAGATATAGTTTTGAAGTTAAAACTACTGCGAATAAGGTTCAAATAAAAAAAGCTGTAGAAGATTTTTATGGAGTAAATGTTGAAAAAGTTAGAACTTTAATTTATAAGCCAAAACATAAAACAAAATATACAAAATCAGGTGTTCAGTTTAGTAAAACTAATTTTATTAAAAAAGCAATTGTTAGTGTTTCTGAGGGAGATACTATTGATTTTTATGAAAACCAATAATTTTTATATATGTCAGTTAGAAAATTAAAACCGGTTACTCCAGCTCAAAGATTTAGAGTAGTTAATGGATTTGATTCATTATCTAAATCAAAGCCTGAAAAAAGTTTGTTGATACCTAATAAATCTTCTGGAGGGAGAAATAACAAGGGGAAAATGACTGTTCCACATCGGGGAGGAGGACATAAAAGAAAGTATAGATTAATTGATTTTAAAAGAAATAAGTTTGATGTTTTTGGAATTATTAAAAGTATTGAATATGATCCAAATAGATCTTCGTTCATTGCTTTAGTTGAGTATAAAGATGGAGAAAAAAGATACATAATTGCCCAAAATGGATTAAAATTAGGTCAAAAAGTGATCTCTGGTAAAAAAGCAACTCCTGAAATAGGAAATTCATTGTATATTTCTGAAATACCTTTGGGAACTATAATTTCATGTATTGAATTAAGTCCTAATAAAGGCGCCTCTTTAGCCAGAAGTGCAGGTACTTTTGGACAATTAATGGCAAAAGATGGTAAGTTTGGAACTATAAAGTTGCCTTCAGGAGAAACTAGAATGGTTTTATTATCATGTATGGCTACTATTGGAGCTGTATCAAATTCTGATCATCAACTTATTGTTTCTGGTAAGGCTGGTAGATCCCGATGGCTTGGTAATCGCCCAAGAACAAGGCCAGTAGCTATGAATCCTGTTGATCATCCAATGGGAGGTGGTGAAGGGAGAGCATCAGGTGGACATCCAAGATCAAAAAAAGGAATACCCGCTAAGGGCTTTAAAACTAGATCAAAATCAAAATTTAGTAATAAGTTTATAATTGAACGTAGAAATAAATAGTATAAAAAATGTCTAGATCATTAAAAAAAGGACCATATGTTCATCATAGTTTAGAAAAAAAATTGATGAAGAATATTGAAGAAAAGAAGAAGACTGTAATTAAAACATGGTCTCGTTCTTCTTTAATCACTCCTGATTTTGTTGGCCAAACTATTGGGGTTCATAATGGCAAAACATTTATACCTGTTTACATAACAGAAAATATGGTTGGACATAAATTAGGAGAGTTTTCACCGACAAGATCATTTAGAGGTCATGCTGGTGCAAAAAATAGAGGTAATAAATAACTAAAATGGGAAATAGAAAGAAGCTTTCTGCAGAAAAATTGAAAGAAGCAAAAAAAAATATTTTTTTTGCAAGGTTAAATAACTGCCCAATTTCTCCAAGAAAAATGAGACTTATAGCTGATCAAGTAAGAGGTCATAAAATTGATAAAGCAATTTCAATTTTAAAGTTTAGCCCTAAAGAAGCTTCATTAAAATTGGAAAAGCTTTTATTATCTGCTATTTCAAATTGGCAAATTAAAAATGAATCTGAAGATATTGAAAAAGCTGGATTGGTTATTAAAGAAATTAGAGTAGATAGTGCTGGTATGTTGAAAAGATTAAGAACTGCTCCGCAAGGAAGAGCTCATAGAATAAGAAAAAGATCTAATCATGTAACACTTGTATTAGAATCTAAAAAAATAGAAGTAAAATAATCATGGGACAAAAGACAAATCCGATAGGAAATCGTTTAGGAATTATTAGAGGATGGGATTCTAATTGGTACGGTGGTAATAATTATGGAGATAAAATTGCAGAAGATAATAAAATAAGAAAGTACATTCATGCAAGATTATCAAAAGCAAGTGTTTCAAATGTTATAATTGAAAGAACTTTAAAAATTATAACTATTACTATCACAACTTCTAGACCTGGAATAATAATTGGAAAAGCCGGACAAGAAGTAGATAAGCTTAAAGAAGAATTAAAAAAAATTACTTCTAAGGATGTTCAAATTAATATTTTTGAAATTAAAAGACCTGAACTTGATGCTTTTTTAGTTGGTTCAAGTATTGCTCGACAAATTGAGAGTAGAATATCATATAGAAGAGCTATAAAAATGGCTATTGCTGCAACAATGCGAATGAATTCGGAAGGAATAAAAATTCAAATTTCTGGACGTTTAAATGGAGCTGAAATGGCCAGATCTGAAAGTTATAAAGAAGGTAGAATTCCTTTATCAACATTTAGAGCAGATATTGATTACGCAATGGTTGAAGCTCATACAACTTATGGTAGACTTGGGATTAAAGTATGGATAATGAAAGGTGAAGTTTTTGGTAAAAGAGAGTTATCTCCTTTAGTAGGTATGTCAAAGAAGCCTAATGTTAATAGTAATTTTTCAAAACAAAATAATAGACAAAGAAGGAAATAGGATAGTTAAAAAAACAGTAAATGCTACAGCCAAAGAAAACTAAATATAGAAAAACACAAAAAGGAAGAATGAAAGGCTTATCTAATAGAGGACATAGACTTTCTAATGGGATGTTTGGTATTAAAGCTTTAGATTCAGTTTTTCTTACTTCTAGGCAAATTGAGGCTGCTAGAATTGCTGCTACTAGATATATGAAAAGAGAAGGACAGCTATGGATAAAGGTTTTTCCTGATAAACCTATTACTAAAAAACCTTTAGAAGTTAGAATGGGTAAAGGTAAAGGTGCTCCAGAATATTTTGTTGCTGTTGCAAAGGCTGGAAGAATTTTATTTGAAGTTTCTGGAGTTTCTTTTAATGTAGCAAAAGAAGCTCTTCGCCTAGCCGCACAGAAACTTCCTGTTAAAACAAAATTTATAATTGCTAGAGATTACGAAAATTAAATTTTTATGAAGCAAAGTGAAATAAATAAACTATCAAAAGAAGATTTGGAAGAAAAGTTAAAAGAATTTCAAGCTTCTCTCGAGGATTTAAGAATGAAGCATTCAATATCTCCTCTTGAAAATCCTTTGGAAATAAAAAAAACAAGAAGGATAATTGCTCGACTTAAAACTTTTGAATCACATCTTTAATTTAAAACTATGGAACAAAGAAATTTAAGAAAAGAAAGAATAGGAATTGTAACAAGTAATAAAATGGAAAAATCAATTATTGTGTCAGAGGTTAAAAGAGTTAAACATCCAATGTATGGTAAATTTGTTCTAAGAACAAAAAAATATGTTGCACATGACGAAAAAAATGATTGTAATATTGGAGATACTGTTAAAATTATGGAGACAAAACCAATAAGTAAAAATAAATGTTGGAGAATAGTAGATATAATTGAAAGAGCTAAATAATTATGATACAACAAGAATCAAGAATAAAAGTTGCAGATAATACTGGAGCTAAGGAAGTTTTAACAATAAGAGTTTTAGGTGGAACTAAAAAAAGATATGCATCTCTTGGAGATAAAATAGTTGTGTCTGTAAAAGAAGCATCTCCTGCTAGTACAGTAAAAAAGGGCCAGGTCTCAACTGCAGTTGTTGTAAGGACAAATAAAGAAGTTAGAAGGCCTGATGGATCTTATATTAGATTTGATGAGAATGCGTGTGTCTTGTTAAATTCGACTGGAGAAATGATTGGAACTAGAGTTTTTGGACCTGTTGCAAGAGAGTTAAGAAGTAAAAAATTTATGAAAATTGTATCATTAGCCCCTGAAGTTTTATAAAAAAATAAAATGTTAAAAAAAGTAAAAATTAAAAAAGGTGATTTAGTAAAGGTTATTTCTGGAGAACACAAAGGTTCTGATGGTTCAGTTTTAAAAATTTTAAAAAGAACTAACAAACTTATAATAGAGGGTGTAAATATTGTTAAAAAACATAAAAAACCGGATTCTAAAAATCCCCAAGGTGGAATAATTGAGAAAGAGGCTCCTTTAGACATTTCTAATGTTAGTCTATTAACATCTGATGGTAAACCTACAAGAGTTGGCTTCAGAATTCAGGATGGAATTAAAGTTAGATATTCAAAAAAAACCGATGAATTAATTTAATTATGAGTTATATACCCAGATTAAAAAAAGATTATAAGGAACGTGTAATAAGTGAACTAAAAAAAGAGTTTTCATATAAAAGTGTTATGCAAGTTCCTAAGATTCTAAAAATTGTAATTAGTAAGGGTGTCGGAGCTGCTGTTGCTGATAAAAAATTGGTGGAACATGCTATAGATGAATTAACTTTAATTACGGGTCAAAAAGCTATTGCGACTCTTTCTAAAAAAGATATTGCTTCTTTTAAATTAAGGAAAGGCATGCCAATAGGAGCAAAAGTTACCTTAAGAGGTGAAAAAATGTATGAATTCCTCGACAGATTAATAACTGCAGCTTTACCTAGAGTTCGTGATTTTCAAGGGTTAAAAGTTGGTGGATTTGATGGAAGAGGAAATTATACTTTAGGAGTTTCTGAACAAATTATTTTTCCAGAAATTGATATTGATAAAGTAAATAAAATTTCAGGAATGGACATAACTATTGTAACATCATCTCAAACTGATCAAGAGGCAAAATCTCTTTTAAAGGAAATAGGTTTGCCTTTTAAGAATAAAGAAATGAATAAAGATGACGAAATCAACGCTTTTAATAAAAAGAATGTGATTGAGGATAAACTAAAAGTTCCATCAGAGGAAGTTGCATCAGAAGAAGCTCCATCAGAGGAAGTTGCATCAGAAGAAGCTCCATCAGAGGAAGTTGCATCAGAAGAAGCTCCATCAGAGGAAGTTCCGTCATTAGAGGAAAACCTGAATATTAATAAAATAACAGACAAAAAGAAATAATATGGCAAAAGAATCGATGAAAGCTCGAGAAGTAAAAAGAGCTAAAGTTGTAAAAAAATATTCGGAAAAAAGGAAAGCCCTTAAGAAGGCAGGAGATTATGATGCTCTTCAGAAACTTCCAAGAAATGCATCCCCTATTAGGATGCACAATCGTTGTAAAATAACTGGGCGCCCTAAAGGTTATATAAGACAATTTGGGATTTCAAGAGTAACATTTCGAGAAATGGCAAATAAAGGTTTAATTCCAGGTGTAACAAAAGCAAGTTGGTAAAAAAAATATTATGATTACAGATCCTATAGCAGATTATTTAACAAGAATTAGAAATGGCAATATGGCTGGGCATAGAGTTGTTGAGATTCCTTCGTCTAATTTGAAGAAAGAAATAACAAAGATCTTGTTTGATCAAGGTTATATTTTAAGTTATAAGTTTGAAGAAACTAAAAATAATCAAGGAAAGATTATAATTGCATTAAAATATGATAAAAATACTAATGAACCAATTATAAAAAAATTACAAAGAATTAGCAAACCCGGTTTAAGAAAGTATTCTTCTTTTGATAGAATGCCAAGAGTTTTGAATGGATTAGGAATATCTATTGTATCTACTTCAAAAGGTTTAATGACAGGAAAACAAGCAAATAGAGAAAATGTTGGTGGAGAATTATTATGTTATATACATTAATTATAAATAAAAAAGAATGTCAAGAGTAGGAAATAGTCCAATTAGTTTGCCAGAGGGAGTATCAGTTGATATTCAGGAAAATAAAATTATTATTAAAGGGAAAATGGGTGAATTATCCCAAGATTATTCTGGAGTTTCTATATCACTAGAAGATAACAATATTTTAATTAAACGTAAATCTGAACAAAAAGATATCAAATCTAAACATGGTCTTTATAGATCTTTAATTAATAATATGGTTATTGGTGTAAGTAAAGGTCCAGCAACTAGTATTATTAACTTACCTTCTAGTGGCACTACTCAAACCATGTATGTTATCAATAAAGGTAAAGACTTTATTGGACTTACTACTGCTGTAGGGTTTAATACTAATGGATTATATTTTAGAAGTTTTGGAAGTAATCAGCTTGGAAATGGAGATGCTAGAGATTGGAAATATTCTTTAGAATCCAATTTAACACAACAAATTGCTAAAGTTGAAAAGATAACAAGTACTGTTTCCGTATCTACTGCTCACCAATTAGTTAATGGTGATCCTATTAAATTATCATTGAAATCTAATCAATCTGTTGGTATTGGAACTTCTATTGCTGTAAGACTTAAGTATAATTCAGAAAATGATAAATTGGTCATTAATCCTGTAACATTTGCTGGATCTTCAATAATAGCAGGGAATGAATTTAGTATAACTGCACATGAATTAGAAACTGGTGATAAGGTATTCTATAATGGTACTGCTACAGGATTATCTACTGGATCATACTATGTTTATAGATTGGATGATGATAATTTCCAGTTGGGACAGACACATAAGGACGTAATATCCACACCACCAACTCTTCTTAGCGTAACTGCAGGTAGTGGTGGATCTGGACAAGAATTATCCAAAGTTAATCCTAGAATTGAAACGATAAGAAATAATAATTTAGTATTTGATACTTCTGATAGTACTTTATCTGATTATACTGTTAGAATCTATCACGATGAAGACTTTAAGAATGAATTAGTATCTGTTGGTGGTACTGTAACAGACTTTACTATTGATAGAGGTACTCTTGCATCTGGTAATGCTGGTGCAGCAGTAACAGTAGGGTATTCTGAGACTTTACCTTCTAAGTTGTATTACACAATAGAGAAGGGTGGGTATATTAGTA
>Ga0208410_1001614_pt1 | contig 11487 bp, 8 predicted proteins | sample ETN02SmetaG_3_FD_185787 | JGI IMG/M metagenome (GOLD analysis project Ga0208410, IMG submission 185787) | Marine microbial and viral communities from oxygen minimum zone, Eastern Pacific Ocean - ETNP2014F10-02SV257 (SPAdes) (version 2) | ecosystem: Environmental > Aquatic > Marine > Oceanic ... | reverse complement strand
CATTACCAGTACCTTTTGCATATATCTCTTCTTCATTGTCACCAAGCATTTTAATTGTATAGTTATTTCCAAGAAAAGTTCCTTCTCTTGAATAAATGCGATCATCAATATTGTTGATAGAACTTGTTTCGATAGTTTGATCAGTAAATTGAATTTTTTCAATATTTGACAAAGTATCTATTCCTTCGTTTGTGGTACTACTTGTATCTGAATGATTAACTTTTATAGATCCTGCAGAATCTTTTGTTACAGAATAATTTGAATATTCATCATTATAAATTACAGTATCTATTCCGAGACCTCCATCAATATTATTATTTGAGTTATTTCCTTTAATGGTATCATCACCTGAACCACCTATTATATTTTCAATTATGGCGTCAAAGGCAATACCGAGGTTATCCGTCATTGACCAATCAACATCGAAACCAATTGTTGAATATTCTCCATCAACAAGGCTGATAGTATTCGCTTTGCTAAAATTACTAAAGTCTAGAGTATCTGTTCCACCAGCATCCCAAATTGTTTCAATAAAAGGAGTATCTGGTTTGTATGAATAAGTGGTGTCACTAGCATTGTGACTCATGTTAGCGCCGTAGAGATATTGTAATGGCGCTATATCATAAACCATCGGAGTTGATGCGACTGTATAATTATTTCCATTTAAATTAAAATCTGCTCCATTTTCTAAAGAAAACTCATCTGCCATAACGGTATATTCTCTAGAATTTTTAGATTCTTGAAAAAGAGTTTCTTTATTATCACCAGGATGTTCCATTCCAAGTGCATGAAAAATTTCGTGATATAAAACTGTAACATCACCAACACCAGTTTCAGAATTTTGAACAAGTCCTGTAGAAAAATTACCTGAAGTAAATTGCTTATTAAAGAAAACATCGCCTCCACGTGGTTCTTCTGATGGAGGGTCAGCTGTTGCGGCAATCCCTTCACGATAATTCCCAGCTTCATCAGTTATTGTATTCATGGCAAGTCTTATAGTACCTGCTGAACTTCCATCTTCCTCAATCTCAACAAAAGTAATATTTACGAACTTACTAATTTCCTTAAAAGCCTGACGGATATCATCTGCTTGAGCCGATGAAAAAGGAATTGCTGAAATTTCTCCTCGATCATCCTCATAGCTATACAATGGAGTTGTGGTGCCAAGACCAGGAAAACTATAAGAAACAACAGTTGAATTATTAACTGAATATTCAAAGGTTAGATCTGGATCGCTAACCCATTTTTTTGGCTTTCCCAAGGAGTTATTAAGTAGGGAGTCAATATACCATTTTCCTGATTTTTCTATGGTTTCTATTGTCTGATTTGAATTATCATATGTTTGCTTGTTTAATGTATTAGATTTTGACTCAGTATTTGATGAAATATCATCTTCTATTGAATCGGCAACAGATGAGTCTGTACTAAACCATTCCGTAACTTTTGATGCATTAGGTTTTTGCACTAATTTACTAAATGACTCTACATAAAGTTTATGAGCAAGAGGTAATTGTTCTTCTACTTCTTGCGAGGTTAATAAAGACCATTCCTCATTAGAGCCACCTTCCCAAGATCCATTTACTGATAGCCCCATAACTTCAAAATAATCCCATTCTGCTGAAACAAACCAATACACAAACTCTTGGACAATGATTTTATTATACCCTTCTGGATCACTCTTTAAGCTTGAATAGCTAGAAACATTATAAATACCCTTATCTATAGCTTCTTGCATGGCTAAATAAACATCAGAAGAAGTATCATCCCAATCCCACTTTTCTGGAAAAGTATATTTTAAGCTTAATGAAGAAATGGTATGGAGAAGATGCTCAACAACCTCTCCTATTTGCGATGCGGTGGATGAATTAGGTTTTTCCCATATATAATCTTGAGCAAATTCCCAATCACCACTTAACGGTGCGCTTGCTGGTTCTCCGTCTTCAGGTGGTCCTATATATCCAATTCTCTGAAAGTGTTTATAATCACTCATACTTTGTAGGATTAATTGCTGGGAAGCTAAATCAATTGTATCACTACTTTGTGGGAACATTGCTTCAAAAGTATTTGCAACATCTAGTACAAATTCATCTTTAACTTTATCTAAGACAAACATTCGCAAACCATTTACATCGATATAACGATTGAAAGGAGCAAATTGTTCGTCAGTAATAATTGATCCTTTGCTATAGATGTCGCTTGTCATATTAATTAAATATTACTGTCTTTAATCCATTAAGCAGAATTCTTCTTTCAGCATATAATCTTACAGCTCTTAACAAAACAGCAGATTCAATATCATATCCGCTTTCCTGCATGCTTTCAGGGGATGCACCGTGATCTACCCTCAGAATATCCTGCTCGATAATAGGACCTTCATCTAGATCATCAGTTACATAATGTGCTGTAGCACCAATTATTTTGACACCTCGTTCATGTGCTTGGTGATAAGGTTTTGCACCTTTAAATCCAGGTAAAAAGGAATGATGAATATTAATGCACTGACCATCCAATTCATTTAGGAAGTCTGAAGATAAGATTTGCATGTAACGGGCCAAAACTAATAGTTCTGAACCACTATTTTGATATATTTCTTTAAATGACTGCTCTTGTTCTGATTTAGTATCCGGTGAAATTGGTAAATAATGAAAAGGAATATTATTCCATTCAACAATATCTTTAGAAGTTTCATGATTAGATATTACACCTTTAATATCTATAGGAAGAGATCCAATTTTCCATCTATGAAGAAGATCATTTAAGCAATGACCAACTTTACTCACTGCAATAATTGCTTTGCATGGCTGTTCAGCATCAAAAAATCTTCCTTCAATATTAAATTCTTTTAATTCTATAGAAAATTCTTTTTCCAAATCATTAATATTAAAACCTGAGCCATCTTCATTCTCAAAAGCAATTCTACTGAAAAACTTTTTAGTATCATTATCGCTGAATGAAGAAACCTCTGTCATAAAAGCGTTTCTTTTAAATAAAAACTGAGTGGCAGCAGATAAAACACCTGCCTTATCAGGGCATATAAATTGTAATATTATTTTTTTAGCTTCCATAATTAAATTCCCAAAGCTCTTCCTACAAACCAGTATACACCAAGAGCTATTAACAACATCCCTGTTAAATCATAAACAAAGCCTTTATAACGAGAAAGGTAAGTTTTTCCTAATAAAAATAGAATAGCAAGCGCTATTAAAACTACTAATATTTGTCCTAATTCAACCCCTAAGTTGAAGCCTAATAAACCAACTACCAAGCCATCCTTTGGTAATCCTAACTCAGAGAGAACACCAGCAAAACCAAACCCATGAATTAGTCCAAAAATTATTGTTATTAAAGGATTTAATTTTTCTGCTTGCTCTCTATCCTCAAGAAGAATGTTATAAAAGAAAGTAAATATAATTAAACCTATCCATGTCATTATATTTATTGTTCCACCTATGAAAAGAGATACGGCTGCCAAAATAATAATGAGTAAGGTCAAAATGGATGCAAAAGAATATCGATTTTTTTCTTCAATGGTTAAAGCTTCGTAAGCAACTAATAAAATTGTAAACCCAATTAAAGCTTCAATAGCTTCTCCAGATGGCTGAACATAACCTAGACTTGCCAAAGCAAGAGTAATTGAATGCCCTAAAGTAAAACCAGTAATGGACAATAACATTTTTCTGAATTGAAAAGTTATTAGAAGAATGGCTAACAAAAAGGCTAAATGATCATATCCCTCTAAAATATGATCAAAACCTAGATAAATATAATCAACAAATATTTCAAATTTACTTTGATCGCTTTTTCCTGTTGAAAGAGAAAAGGTAGCTTCTTGTCTTGAGCTTGTAAAAATACTCTCTTGCCAATCAGAGTCGTTGATTTTAATTCTAGCGAAATGGACATGACCAATAGATACAGGGAAAAAAGAGTTATTCTTAATTAAGATTTCATCACCATTATTTTCACATATAAAGTTTATCTGTGCCCGGACATAATCATTATCATCATAAGATGATTGAATTTCAGAACTCTTACCACACTCATCATTCGAATTATAAATTTTTAAATGCTTTTCTAAGTGTCGAGCTAATAATTCATCTAAGCTAGATAATGGTCCCTCAACAGCAGGTAATAGAGTGACTTGTCTAGCAGGAACAGTGAAGGAAACCTCTACATTTTTGTCATTTATCTCCCATTTGGAAAAAGATCGACTCAGTTGATGCGCGTTTATTGGAAAAGATATCAAAACTAAAACGAAAAAAGCTAAGAGAGTATGTGTAAATTTATTGTACATATATAATTTCCGATTTCTTTCTTAGCCATTCTATATAGTTTTTCAAAGAAAGCTCATCATTCCTCCTCTTATACTCAATGAGAACTTCTTTTTTCACAGACTCAAAACTTTTCTCTTCGCCTCGGATAGTTGAGAGCATATATAAAAAGACATACCCATTTTCTGTTTCTATTTCTGAAGTAATCTGACCTGGAGTCATATTTAAAACAATTTCTACGAGGTCAGGCTCTACATAATCTCTTAATTTTTTTATGGGTAATAGCATATTAGGTATCTCAGGAAGAACATAGTCTCCATATTCTGCTTCTACAAAATCAAAATCTTCTCCATCTATAAGAAGCTGCCTAATGGCATCTAAATTTTTTTCATCTTCAGATTGAGATCTGTATTCTAAAAATAATTTTTTAATATGGACTTCAGAATGGCCTGAAAAGAAATCTTTATTACTTTCATAAAATTCTACCAAAAGATTTTCAGGGACTGAAAATAATTGCCCTTCAACAACTATTTTATCTATCATGGAATTAACAATTGATTTTCTTACCATTCCTTCTGTCTGAGGTAAGTCAATCTCTAGTCCTCTTTGTAAAAGCAATTGTTCATCAATAAGGCGTTCAAGAACAGTTCTTTTGTCTTCTTCATTAACCTCATTCCTTTTGTTCATGGATAAGGCTTGTAATGCTAAGTCCAAATCTGTTTGATAAATTGGATGACCATTAACAGAAGCTATTGTATTGGGTTCCTCAGGTTTTTGGTTAGGAACGATTACCCCATAAAGGACAAAAAACAATCCAACTAAAATACCAAAAGAAAGGATTAATTTATTGTTCATTCTGGGCTTTAGAAATAAAGATTGGTGAAGACCAAGCTCTATGTTCAACTTTTGTTAGACATTGATCTTCTTCATCAATTCTATAATCTCCATAACATAGATTTACTTCTAAGCAGTTGCCTTGATCATCATAAGTGCATCTAAGGGCATCACCATTAATTGTTTCAGTAGGTTCTTGGATTGCGCGAGCATAATAGACTGCAGGTCTATCATCATTAATAAAGTCTTTATCTTCAAACTTAACCTCACATCCATTTATATTATTTTCACATGGAAGAGATAACCAAGGATCAATAATTAGATCATTTACATTTTCAGATGAATTTATTTGAGGAGTTATTTTAATAATTTCTATTCTAGTTACCTTATGTCTTTCCGATGAAGGATTATAGCACTCACCCGCACATAATTTTTCTATTCTATCACCGGACATTCCGTCAATTGTAAATTCAGGGCATCCAGGTAATTGTTTAAAAGATCCGACTGCTTTTACTACAAAAACAGGGTTAACCGAGGTAACGATTTCTGAGCCCATTGGCATAGATGTACTTGAAGATACTTCATCAAACCATAGAAGCATCCTAGGTCCAGAAGTTCCATAAATTTCCTTTCTATTTAAAGCATCCCAAATTCCATCACGAGTCCTAGACTCACTATGAACAGCTGCTAAACCGCCTTGTGTCCAAAAACTTTGCTGTCTCTCTAACTCTGTTAACTGGAAAGAAAGTCCACTATTAAGAACCTCCTCTCGAGTTAGCTCTATAACTGATGCCGGTTTCTCTTTGCTTATAGGAAATGTTCTTTCTTTCCAAAATTTGTTTTTTATCCTTACCATTTCTGTAGTTTTTAATTTATCTACAGGTTTATATCCCGTACCAGGTCTTGACCTATGATTGTCAGAGGCCGCTATAAAACCCCATTTGAAATTTAATGGTTTTTCGGATGAAAAATCAGTAATTGCTAGACCATATTGTACAGAAGTAAGTGGATTATGATTAAAAGCAGGAAGAAAACAGTCTTTGCATTGACCAGAGTCTAACCAATCATCTGGTGTTTCACCAGTAATTAAAGTATGCCCACCTAAACCTAGATTAGCTGTAAATTCCCTTGTTTTTTTTGCTCTTTTGGTACATTCATCCTTACTTAGACCTTCTTGCAAACATCTGTTCTCAATTATTTGACCAGCTCTCCAGCAAGAGGGTAAAAATTCAGATGTTGGCTTTGGACAAACTGGATTATTTAGATCTCCAATAATTTGTTCATAAGATCTAAATTCTTCTGCATTACCATGACCGGACATAACTTCAATTATTTTCATTTTTTCAGGTCTCATATCTGACTTTAACTGCTTATCCCATGAGCTAGAAGGTGGAGTGTAAAAACCCCATGTAGATCCATGTGGAATAATTAATGGATCTAAATTTTGTTCTTCAAGTTTTCTTACTAAATCACCTGGTGTATCAGCATATTCATAACAATCACTAGAAAGATCTTCCGATGATTTGTTTTGTGGACAAGTTGGTATATCTCTCACTTCATTGATGAAATAATTAAAATCAGAATAATCTTGAAAATTTAAAATGTCTAAAACACCTACAATTGGAGGCATCAAGCCACCAGTATTATTTCTTAGTGCACTAGTAGCAGTTCCACCTGCGCCAATTGGTCGTTTTGATAATTTATTCTCTTCTAGATCCTTAAAAATAACATTTTTATGGCCATAATGCTCTTCAGGTGTTGGTCCTACTTGTGTCCACTCAAATCCAACGAAAGGAATAACATCATTTGTCTCCTTTCCGTTTTTAAAAGAACATTGTCTAATGGAATCTTTTGTTTCTTGCCATTTTCTGGGAGTAGAAGCTTCTGCATGATCAGTAATTGCCCAAAAATCTATCGATGAACAATAACGAGCATAGTCACAGGCATCAGCCATAGGGTGAACACCTTCACCGCCAAGAATTGGTAATGACCACCAAAATGCATCTGTAGAAAATGTTGTATGTACATGAAAGTCACCAAAAAGAATTTGCTTATTATTATAGGAATTTAATTTTTTTGCGGCATTAATTTGGGTCTTTGATCTTTCAGATATAATCTCTTGAGACAATGGTTTGCTTTGCGTATTTTCAACATGACGAGCTTTTCCAAACCATCCCATATAAATTGAAACTAAAAAAAATAGAATAAAAACTACAATCAGATAAATTACTTTTTTCATTTTTTCTCCTAATCAATTATTTAAAAAACCTTGAGAAATTGCAGCCTCTTTTCTAACAATTTCTGGGCCGCCAAGAATCTGTCTTGTTAAACCTATTCTTTTAAACCAATAATGAAGACCCAATAAATCTGTAAATCCCATACCACCATGAACTTGTGTTGCTGTTCTTGCAATATCATGTGCAACTTCGGATAAATGTGCTTTCGCATGGCAAGCTGTTAAATGAGCTTCTTCTGGAATATCATTTTGTGCATAAGACGCATACCAAACTAGTGATCTGCATGGTTCAAGATCTGAGGCCATTTCTGCGCACATGTGTTTTACGGCTTGAAAAGATCCAATAATTCTATTGAACTGCTTTCTTTCGAGAGAATATTCAATAGCCTTATCCAACATGTTTTGCGAAGCACCAAGCAAATCTGCAGATAAAACAACTCTTCCAGAATCAATAATTTTTTTGATTAATTCTTTACCGCCATTAATTTTATGCGCTGTGCAGGAATGAAAAGTAATTTCAGACATGACTCTTGTTGTATCTATAGTGGGGAGATTTGATATTTCTATTTTTTCATTAGCTGTTTCAATAAGATAGAGCTCATCTTCAACAGCTGTGATGATAATGTCAGGATTTTTTTCAGCATCAATTGCAAATATGCTTATGCCTGAAATTTTACCATCATTAACACTTAATCCATTGTCTTCACGTTTACTTATAAACTCATTGATAGCTATACCTGAAGTAGAACTTCCTTCCGCTATTTTTGGAAGCCATTTCTCTGCTAGTTCCTTATTATCACCATTACTTAGACATACTGGTGTCATTACAGAATTACCAATCCAAATTGCTGGCGCAGCAAATTTTCCAATTTGCTCTGAAATTAATGAAGCCTCAAGAATGCCTAAACCAGATCCACCTAAATCTTCAGGCACTAACAATCCATTAAGACCCATATCTATAAACTCATTATTAATTTTATCACTAAATGTTTTCTCACCTGATGCTTGTGATCTTAATTCATCAATACTGCAGGATGATGCAAGCATTTTAGAAACACTATCAACTAATAATTCTTGCTCTTCTGAAAGCGCAAACTCCATTATTTTTTTCCTTCTTGCATAGGCTTAGGTTCCCTGGGCATTCCTAACCCTATTTCGCTGATAATATTTTTTTGAATCTGTGCAGTGCCTCCGCCGATGATAAGACCCAAATCAAACATATATCGCCACTGCCACCTTCCTGAATCATGATCATGGTTACTTTTGCCGTATATTGTTCCTAATTCACCAAGAAGATCGATAGCAAATCCAGCTAAATCATGATTAAGCTGGCATCCATTTAATTTTACTATTAGTTTTGCCATTTTAGCATCTAAACCTTTATGTGATGCAGTAAGAGATCTTAGACTATTAAAGGACATACTCATAACCCTAGCCTGTAAACGCATTAAGCGGTCTAAATGTACAGGATTATCAATTAATTTATCACCATTTATAGTTTCGCTTTGCATAAGATCGATTATTTCTTTTAATCTTGTTGAGGCTTGATTTGGATCACCTAACATACCTCTTTCATGAGTTAAAGTTGCATTGGCAACAAACCAACCTTCGCCTCTTTTTCCTACGATATTAGATTTTGGAACTCTCACATCTGTAAAAAAAACTTCATTAAATTCTGCATGCCCAGTCATTGTCATTAGCGGCCTAACATCTATGCCAGGAGTCTTCATATCAATTAAAATATATGAAATACCTTTGTGTTTAGGTGCATCAGGTTCTGTTCGAACTAAACAAAACATCATGTCTGAAAATTGCGCGCTAGAGGTCCAAATTTTTTGTCCATTTATAATAAAATCATCACCATCATCGACAGCTTTTGTTTGAAGAGATGCTAGATCAGAACCAGATCCAGGTTCTGAATAACCCTGACACCAAATAACCTCACCTTTGATTGTTTTTTCTATCCAAGACTTTTTTTGATCTTCTGTTCCAAGTTCTAATAATGTGGGGACAAACATTGAAATACCCTGATTAGCCATTCCAAGAGGGATTTGAGCATTAGTAAATTCTTCGGCTATTATTCTTGATTTAAGCACATCCGGCTCTGCTCCATAACCACCATAATCTTTTGGGATTGTTCTAGCTGCATAACCATTTTTAATAAGCTTATCCTGCCACTCAGATTCTTTTTTGCTTGGTCTAGCTGGATTTCTGGCTTTTCCAGTCATATCTATATTATCTTTTAAAAATGATTTAACTTCTTTTCTAAATTCTATGTATTCTGGGCTTGGTTTCAGATCCATCAATTTCTCCAAATATTTAATTAATCAAATTTTAGCGATCATATTGTTTTTTTGACTTTTATCACTATATATATAATGTTCCAAAAAAAAAGGATTTGGTAGTGAAAAATTATTTACATAGATTAATGTTCATTCTTATTACATTTTTTTTAATATTCAATTCAACGGAGGGTAGCGCGATGGAAGATAACGCTTTTTCATTTAATTTTGAGTCAATAGAAGGCAATCCTATGCCTCTTAGCGAGTATCAAGGCAAGGCTCTATTGATTGTCAACACTGCTTCTCAATGTGGTTTTACACCACAATATGAGGGTCTCCAAAGTGTATGGGAGGAATATAAAGATAAAGGCTTGATGGTTATTGGTATACCCTCAAACAATTTTGGTTCACAAGAACCAGGTCAAGAAGGAGAAGTTAAGGAATTTTGCGAAACTACATTTGGAATAAATTTTCCTATGACAACAAAAGAGGATGTTAAAGGTGAAAATGCTCATCCTTTTTATAAATGGCTTAAATCTGAATACGGCAAAACTCCGAAATGGAATTTTCATAAATATTTAATTACTCCTGATGGGACGCTTGCTAATTCATTTCTATCGTTAACTAAACCTCAATCAAATAAAGTTAAAAAAGCTATAGAAAATGTTTTACCAAAAAACAGTTAAAAAATTTTTAATATTTTCTTTTTTTAACCTTCTGCTTTTTTCAAGCAATCTTAATGCTGAAATCTCTGTGGAAAACGAATGGGCGCGTGTAACTCCAAGTGGAACTGGCTCTGTTTATATGAAGATTAAGAATAATAGTAATAGTGATGATAAGTTATTATCAGCCTCTTCAGATAAAGCTGGTCTGGTTATGATACATAGGTCAATAAGAGAAGGGGATATTTCCAAAATGATTCATATTCATGATGGCATTGCTATTCCTGCTAATGATTCAGTAAACCTTAAGCCAGGTGACTATCATTTAATGTTAATGAATTTAGATAAGAATTTGTCACTTGGTGATAAAATTTCGATTGTTCTTAATTTTGAAAAAAATGACTCCTTAGAAATTACTCCTGTTGCAAAGTTGAGACCTCCAAAAATGCATACACACAAATAAAAAGGCTACACACCATATTGATGTATAGCCTTAAATTTATTACTAAATTCTAATTTAAGCGGCAGTAAAGCCCAAAATAGCTTTAATTTCTAAAAACTCTTCGAAACCAAAATCTCCCCATTCTCTACCATTACCGGATTGCTTAAAACCTCCAAATGGCGCAGAAAAATCAGGTCCAGAACCGTTTACATGAACATTGCCAGATCTAATTCTTTTGGCTACACCTTGCGCTCTTTCTTGACTGCCTGAGACATAACCAGAAAGTCCATATACAGTATCATTGGCGATTGCTATAGCCTCTTCATCATCTTTGTATGGAAGGATTGATAAAACAGGACCAAATATTTCTTCTTGAGCTATTGTCATGTCATTTTTAACATCAGCAAAAACCGTAGGTTTAACGAAATAGCCCGCATTAAGACCTTCAGGTTTACCTGGTCCTCCTGCAACTAATGTGGCGCCTTCCTCAATACCTTTTTCAATTAAGGATTGAATTTTATCATATTGTAATTCGCTTACCACAGGCCCTATTCCTCCGGCTGCAACTTCAGCTGGATTACCAACAATAGTATTTTCTGCAGTTTCTTTGGCAATTGCTATAGCTTCATCTTGTCTATCGGCAGGAACCAACATCCTTGTTGGTGCATTACATGATTGACCAGAATTCATAAAGCAGCTAGTGACACCTCCTGCAATAGCAGAACCAAAATCTGCATCATCAAGAATAATATTAGCTGATTTA
>Ga0208410_1001613_pt1 | contig 11491 bp, 10 predicted proteins | sample ETN02SmetaG_3_FD_185787 | JGI IMG/M metagenome (GOLD analysis project Ga0208410, IMG submission 185787) | Marine microbial and viral communities from oxygen minimum zone, Eastern Pacific Ocean - ETNP2014F10-02SV257 (SPAdes) (version 2) | ecosystem: Environmental > Aquatic > Marine > Oceanic ... | reverse complement strand
GGATAAGTGGCTTTGTATGTTTTCTCTGAAGAAGGTTCGGGCTTATCTATAATATCCAAATTTTTTGCATAATATAATTTGGCAGCCTCAGCTAATATTTTAGGTATAATTAAGAGAGTACGAATAGGATATTTCACAATTAATTTAATTAATTTATATTTAGTTATTTTTTGACTATTTCCAGATATTTTGGCATAGAAGAAATTTTTTTTGTTCTTAGAAACATTAATTCTTACATCCATTTTTTCATTTAATTTTGAAAAATGAAAATTATAATCTCCTTCCACCTTGTTAAAAGGTGAAACGTGGAATTCTTTTGGAACTAGATATTCAGTTCCAATTTTAGATTTTTCACCATCTTTTAGAATATACAAATGTCCCTCCCCAAATGTATTGTGTACTTCTGCTACATGATAAACAATATTATTCTTAGAATCTAAGCAATAATAAAAAATTACAGGATTAAATGTATGTTTGAAAACTCTCAATGTAGTTATCATCTTAACTGTCGTATATTCATTACTATAACCGAATTTAATTAACCAAGTTTTCAATTTTTCTTTTATGCTCCCTTCACCAGCCCCTAAGTGATCAGAGTCATACAATGTAAATACAGAACCGCGGTTATATCCAAAAAATCTAATATTCTTATCTAAAAATTCTAATTCATCTAAATCCAATACAAAGGTATATAGAGGAAAAGAAAAGCTATGTTTAACTGGTTTAGTTCTTGCATGAAAAAGCGTACCTTCATATATTTTAGATTTTAAATTCACAATTCACAACCCAGCTTGTTTGCAACTTTTACTGCAGAAAGAACTGCATCTTCATGAAATCCATATCTACAATAGCTACCACAAAAATACAAATGATTTGCTCCATTTACTTTTTCTATAATCTTTTGAGTTGCAAGTGATGAATGGGTGTATTTGGGGTGAGTGTATTCAGTTTCATATATTATTTTATCTTCAGGTATAATTTTAGTTGGATTTAGCGTAACTAAATAATCATTTTTAGTTTTTAGACCTTGAAGTCGATTCATATAGTAAGTAACCGAGACTTCATCTCCATCTTTACTATCTTTATTTTTCACATAATTCCAGCAAGCCCAAGCAGATTTTGTTGGTGGCATGACTGAGATATCTGTGTGTAGTATAGTTTTATTTTTAGAATATTCCCAAGGTTCCAATATTCTCTTTTCATCTACAGTAATATCTTTTATCATGTCATGAGTTTGATCAGCGTGTGTTGCACATACTACTTTATCGAATAATAAGTTATCATTGTTTTCTAAAGTAACCTGAACTTTATCTTTTATTCTTTGTATGGCCTTTACTCCAGTTCCTTTAATGATATCGCCATTGAAAGTATCAATAATTTTTCTAACATATGTATAACTTCCACCATTAACTGTGTGCCATTGAGGTGCATTATTAAGATCTAAAATACCATGGTTATCAAAAAATTTTAGGAACATTTTAACAGGAAAGTTTGCGATCTCGTCGCGTGAACCAGACCAAACAGCAGCACCCATAGGAATCATAAATTTATTTATGATATCTTTTGGAAAATTATTCCGATTTAGATATTCGCCTAAAGTTTCATCAAGTAAGGAATTATTAGAAACATCATTTGCAGCTTTTTTTGAATATTTTTTAACATTTAGAAGGAAACGATAATGTTTTGGACTTAAAATATTCCTTTTTTGCGCAAAATATCCTGAGATTCCCGTGCCAGCATAACTAAATCCGTCAGTTTCATCATAATAGCTAAATGACATGTCAGTATCTCTTATTTCAACTTCTAATTTTGTTAATAATTCCTTAAAATTAGTATAATTTCTGTCATTTAGAACAATAAATCCCGTATCAACGCCAATTTCATTGCCATTTTCTTCAACAGAGATTGTGTTAGTATGTCCGCCAAGGCGTTTGTTACGTTCAATAAGAGTAATATGGTGTTTTTCTGATAATAGATGTGCTGCAGTTAGTCCAGCAACCCCTGCACCTATAATACCTATTTTCATTTTTCACTCTTTTCAAATAAATGATGAGATATAACCCATTCATTCCCATCATCATAACCAAATATTTCAGCACAAGCAATGTAAAACAATCTCCAAAAGTTAAATTTTCTTTTTGCAATAGATTTAGAATGTGTATTTCTAAATAAATCTAGGATTTCGGTTTTATTTGCGTCCATTTTTTCCAACCAAGCATTAGATGTTTTTTCATAGTGAGTTCCTGGCATCATCCAAGATTTTTTATGATTTAAATCTGAATTTAGGTCTTTAAACAAATTGTGATTAGGCATCATTCCTCCAGTGAAGAAATATTTTGCCATCCAAGCATTTTTTTGGTCAGTATCAAAATAATACGGATTTTCTTTATGTGCAAATACATGCATGAAAAAGAGCCCTTCGTTTTTTAGCCAATTATTAATTGAATTCATTAACTTTTTAGTATTTTTAGTATGCTCAAACATTTCAATAGATATAATTCTATCGAAAATATCAGTTGTATTAAATTCATTAATATCTTTAGTAATAATGGTAAGATTATTGAGATTTCTTTTAGAAGCTAAGGAAGTAATAAATTTTCTTTGTGAACTAGAATTTGACACTCCCATAATTTTGGAATTAGGATATTTTTTAGCAAGATATAAACTCAATGATCCCCATCCACATCCAATATCTAAAATTTCCATTCCATCTTCTATTTTAGCTCTTTTACAGTATTTTTCAAGCATAATTTCTTCAGCATCATTCAGTGAAGTGGTATTCTCATTCCAATAACAACAACTATATTTGAGATTTTTTCCCAAGCAATATTGGAAAAATTCAGAATCAACTTCATAGTGTTGATTATTTGCATCATCAGTATTTACAGCAATATCTCCTGAACTTGCTTCTTTTAAGAAATCATTATACTCTTCTTTTAGATTTGCGGCCTTCATCATTCGAAGCCTTTCTTTACCTTGGTTTCGAACACCTTTCCTCAGAATCCAATCTGGGATTAGGCCTTTTGATAAGAAAAAGTTAAACCACATCAGAGCTGTAGCGTCGTTCTATTACAGAATCTTCGGGAACGCCACGAATGTCCCAGACAATTCCAAGTTTTGATAAGCACCACAAAATATAATGGCAAATATCAATTTGATACCATTGATGCCCTTGCCTTTCTGAGTTAGGGAAAGCATGATGATTATTATGCCATCCTTCTCCCAGTGTCAGAATTGCAATAAGCCAATTATTTACGCTTCCATCTTTGGTATCATAAGTTCTGTAACCAAAAACATGACAAACTGAATTAACTGTAAATGTTGCATGATAAAGTATAACTGTACTAACAAAGAATCCCCACATGAGTAGTTCCATTCCATTTGTATTGTATTGAGAATAATTAAGGGCCATATATTCTCCTAAACTGAATAAAATAACGGCCATACTTAATGGGGCAAGGTAGTGATATTTATCCAAAAATCTTAGTTCAGGAAATCGCTTCAAATCACCCACATATTCTTCTTTAGTTGGAACATTTGCAGGAGACATAATCCATCCAACATGAGCCCAAAAAAATCCTTTGAGTGTTGGCGTGTGTGGATCTTCAATTTCATCAGTATATTTGTGATGGTGTCTATGATGTGATGCCCACCATATAGGTCCCATTTGTGCTGAGCAAGTTGCAAGGTATGCAAGAATAAATTGAAAGGTTCTACTAGTTTTGAAAGTTTTATGTGAAAAGAAGCGATGAAAACCTGCTGTGATTCCAAACATTCTAATGAAATACATCAAAAAAACCATAAAAAGAGCGAATGGAGATGGTGAAATACTAAGGGCTAAAAGAGCTCCAACATGAACTGAAATGAACGGGAGACTAACAAATAGAGACAGTTTTTCCCCAGGTAACCTATTTTCGTATGCCTCAAGCATTTGCTTTCCCTCCTTTCATTACTAACTGAACATCATCAATAGTGTTATTTGCAAATCCAGCCTCACAATAACTGAAATAATAATTCCATAAATTAATAAAGTATTGATCAAATCCCATTTTCTTTATTTCATCAATATTTTGGTTAAAGTTTTTGTTCCATAAATTAAGAGTAGTAGCGTAATGTGGTCCTATTTTTTCAATATCCTCAAGTTTTAAATTTGTTAGATTGATAGAATTTTCCATGCTCTCTACAGATGGAAGTAGACTTCCAGGGAATATAAATTTCTGGATAAAATCACATCCCTTTCTATATTGGTCATAATTTTTATCAGGATATGTAATTGCTTGGATTACTGCAGTTCCATCAGGTCTCATTAACTCTTCAATTCTTGAAAAATATGGATTGAATAATTCGAATCCAATTGCTTCAATCATTTCAACAGAAATAATTCTATCATAACTTCCTTCTATATTTCTGAAATCAACTAATTTAATATCAATATTATCTTTCAACCCTTCATTTTCTATTAATTTTTCAACATATTCATATTGTCTTTCAGAAAGTGTAATCGTAGTTACTTTACATCCAGTTCTTTCAACAGCTCTCTTTGCCAATGCACCCCAACCCGAACCAATCTCAAGTATATGGTTATCAGCTTGAATATTGGCTTTATCCAAAATTTTATCAATTTTATTAATTTGAGCTTGATAAAGTGAATCCGTTTCATTTTCAAAGAATCCACAAGAATATGTCATAGATTTATCTAGAAATGTCATAAACATTTCATTACTTAAATCATAATGTTCTTGGATATTTCTTTTACTTCCGGAAAGAGTATTTTTTCTTCTCCAGTGCCCTAATTTAGCAAATAACTTTGTAAGAAAACTCCATTTCACATCTAGCCCAGATAAGTTATCTTTGTTTAGTATGAGTATTGTAATTAAATCAGTTAAATTATCCGTAAACCATTCACTTTTTGCATAAGACTCAGCAAAACCTAAATCACCACCTAGAATAGTTCTTTTGTAAAATCTTGGAGATACAACCTCAATAGTTACTTTTGGCTCTCCAGAACCGAACGTTTGTGAAGAATCATCATTAATGGTGATAGTTCCTTTTTCAATTTTGGCTAAAAATTTTAAAAGATTTCTTTTGTAAAAACGTCCTAGCATTGCTCCATATCTATAATGGGAGAAATATAATTAAGCATATCCATTGGCAAATAATGCATAAGATTCAAGCACTGCTTATTTCATTCATATTTTTGATTTCAGGATGCTTAAATTCATCAGTTCCAGATGAAAATGACATTTCGCAATATGAATGGTGGGAAGTTCCTTTAGAAAAAAGGCACCTAATGGATCTTAATTTTTCGTCTTGGCGTTCAACCTTACCTGTAAAAGGAATATATGATTGGACAGGACCTACAGAGTATTTTGTTGAAGTAGATTTACCACTTGAAGAAAGAGATGCAGGATATCCCGAGGATCCTTTGATGCATGTAGCTTTGTGGATGCCTAATGTACCAGAAGGAACTCTAGTTCCAGTCATAGCAACAGTGCATCCATATTATGAGTTCGCAGGTTCAAATCCAAATACAATTCCAGATTTAGGTATAGGTCAATGGGTATTGGAAGAATTTGTTCCCCATGGTTATGCTTTAGCCCAGATTTCTACATTTGGCTCAGGCAAATCAACACATTGTCAGGACGTTAAAGGATTGGGTGAGCAAATAGGAATTCAAGCTGCCGTTGATTGGCTAGGCAAACAACCTTGGTCTAATGGCAATGTAGGTTTGATGGGTAAATCATATGCAGGCACAACTAATTGGGAAGCTGCACAAAATCCCTCACCTCATCTAAAGACCATTGTTCCAATATCTGGTTCTATTGGAGTTCGAGAAATGTTTTACAGAAATGGTTCTAGTGAATCAAGGGCAATGCTCTATGATGTGTTGTATGAAGGTGCTACAGCAGGTCCAACTACAGATGATATGAGAATGTGTAGTGATGATGCAATAGGTCCAGCTAGCCCTTGGACAACCTATGCTCTTGCTGAGTATGGTGGTGATCAATGGAATGATTATTGGGAAGAGCGCTATCACCTTCAGGATGTTCTTGACAATTACAATGGGAGTGTCTACATAGTATGGGGAATGCAAGATTGGAATGTTGACCCATATCATGCATTTCCAACTTATCAAATGCTTCGAGATAAGGGCCTAAATGTTAAAGGAATCATGGGTCAATGGGGTCATAATTACCCAGATCAGCCTAATGTACATGGAAATATGAGTAGTGGTTATGGTGCTGAGGCTTTTCCTAAGGTAACTAGAATGGATTGGTCTATTGAGCTATATAATTGGTTTAATTATTATTTGAAAGATATAGGTCCTGAGCCCAAATCACAAGTTCAAATTCAAAGAAATGATGGTGAATGGCATGTTGAAGAAACTTGGCCTTCAAGAGATGTTGAATTACAATTACATGATGTTTCAACATGGGGAGATATGGGCACAGTTTCATCGTCATCATCAATAGTTTTGTCTAGTGAACCTCTTGAATCTGAAATACATATCTCAGGTTTACCTACTTTTCATGCACAAGTAAGAGCTAATTCCTGTAATGGAGGGCAATTATTTGTCACCATGTTAGACGGCACATCGGGCTTAAGATTGGGTCATGCAACAATGGATTTACGATATAGAGATGGAGGATATGAAGCAAAATCAGTCACACCATTTGGAACTTACACTATGCAAATGGAGTTTAATCCGATGGATGTGGTAATTCCAGAAGGCCATGTTATCCAACTAGAAATAACTGAATCAGGTGAAGATTATTTGCCATCTACATGTGCAGCAGCAGGATTAACGTTGACTGAAGCTGAGCAGCCTTTGGCCTTACCTTTGATAGATAGGTCTGCAAATGATGAGCGCTGGTTTGAGGTCCCTCCTTGGTGGGAATAAAATAGTAAAGCATACTATTATATTTGACCTCTTGAATTTCCATAAGCCTCGGCTATCGGAGAGAGTCTACATTCATTTCCCTCATTCCATCCCGAGGCATCTTTGTTTTTACAATCTTTTAAATAACACCTAATGTAGTTTAATTTGTGCGTATATTATCATATATCATTTTAGCTTTCATGCTGAATTTGTCATTTGCAGGCTGCCTGGCTCCAGAAGATAATAGGACTGTGATAGAAGAACCAAGTATTTTTGATTTTGAAAGATCAATTCCCGAAACCACTTGGTATCACTATTCAGGAGGAGTTAACGCGTTAGATCCGGTTGCTGTGGAACAGGCAAATTTAACTGCAAATTTGATTGGTAATAATGTACCTTTTTGGACTCAAGGAAGTTATTACGGTATAGGTTTAACTACATTTGAGCCTACCATGGGCATAACTTCAAGCGATAATCTGTATATGTCAAGTTATGGCAACGGTCCTGCCGGTTCAACAGCGATTGTTCAATGTTCAGGACTTATAGGGATGACTAACCTATCAGACTATTCTTGTGCTAATATTTATGATCCTATTTCACCAGTACCTAACAGTAATGATCCTTACGTATATGTCGATAAGTGGACAGATAGAATAATGAAATTTGATATGCACGCATTAGCAGGGATGACTGTGGAATGGTCAGATAATGATGGTTCTTCATGGTCACCTCCAACTTTTGCAACATCTTATTCAGTTCAAGATCACCAAACTATTGGTTCATCACCTTATCCTGCATTGGCACACCCAACAACTTGGGTATTCTGTGTTAATGGTAATTGGGCAGCTCCACTATGTTCAACAAGTTTTGATGGTGGTTTAACATGGACTCCTGAGGTACCAGGTGCCCCTATCGATTGTAATAGTGGAGGATTAAGTGCACATATTGAAGGTGCTGACAACGGCAATTTTTACAGAGGAAATATAGGTTGTAATGGTAGTGGTTATTCAATTTACAGAAGTACAGACGGCGGATTTACCTGGACTGAACATCCCTTACCTACTGAAGAATCAGGAACTGCAGATACATGGAATTTTGAAGAAGCTCAAGTTGCTATAGATGAAGAAAATAATGTCCATGCAATGTGGATGGGCCTCAATAATATGCCATATTATGCATATTCAAGAGATAATGGCAATTCATGGAGTAATGCGATGATGATAGCTCCACCTATTGGTTTAGTAGGTACTGGATTTCCAGTAGTTACCGCAGGTTCTGAGGGTCGTGTAGCATTTGGATATGTGGGCGATACTGGTAACCAAACATGGAATGGATATATGACCATTTTAACAGATGCTTTTTCAGACAATCCTCTTTTTACAACAGTTCAGATAAATTTACCTGAAGATCCAATAGATAGTAGTAATGCATATCCTGAAGGATGTGGTTATGAAAGATGTGGAGGTTTAGGGGATTTTCTTGATATGGCAGTAGATCAATATGGGCGTCCTTGGTTTAGTTTAGCAAATAATGATGCTGGGGAAATAGGTATTTTTGCTACAATTAATGCAGGCCCTGCATTAAGAGGAGAATTACAAGAACTAACAATAATGCCATTGGGTGGCGCAGCAACCCTTTAGAACCTTCAATTGATTTTTGATTCTATATAATTTATCATTCTTGAAGCTATATCTTTTCTTGTTGCAGCTTCGATTCCTTCTAATCCTGGAGATGAATTAACTTCAATTACTAACAGTCCTCTTTTAGATCTTATTAAATCTACTCCAGCAATCCTTAATCCTAATGTTTTAGCAGCTTTGACGGCCATTTTCTTCTCATCATCAGACAGATTAACTTCCCTACCTTCTCCTCCGAGGTGTATATTTGCTCTGAAATCACCTTCAGGGGCAGTTCTTTCCATTGCACCTACAACTTCATCGCCAATAACCAAAGCTCGAATATCTTTTCCGTCAGCTTCCTTTATGAATTCTTGAACAAGAATATTTGCTTTTAGCTGTCTAAATGCACTTAATACACTACTTGCAGCCTTTTTAGTTTCAGCCAATACTACACCTTTTCCCTGAGTCCCTTCTAATAATTTAATCACAAGGGGAATTCCTTCAACAGTATCAATCATCCCTTCTATATCTGCAGTATGGTTTGCAAACCCAGTAACTGGTAAACCAATACCTTCTCTTGCTAGAATTTGTAAAGATCTTAGTTTATCTCTAGAACGCGTTATAGCTTTTGAACGATTTATAGTATACAATCCAGCCATCTCAAATTGCCGAACTACAGCAGCTCCGTAGAAAGTATAACTTGCTCCAATTCTAGAAATTACTGCGTCATAATTCTCTAGCTTCTCACCTCTAAAGATTACGGTAGGTTTTTTTGAAGTAATATTCATGTAGCATCTTAGATAATCTACAACTCTAACTTGATGTCCTAATTTTTCAGCTGAATTTATAATTCTACTAGTCGAGTAAAGATTCTTATTTCTAGATAAAACTAAAATATTCATTGTTTTTTCACCTTAGTAGTATATGATTTTCCTGAGTCAATTAAGAATTTTTTTCTAAGTGCAGTTCTTCCAATCAGCATATCATAACTCATTCTTGATCTTTGGGTAAGTGTAATTTCAATGGTCATTATCTTTTTACCAATTTTAACTTTAGTTCTTACGACTGGTCTATATTCTTCATCTCCACCCGAATTTTTTATAATTCTCCATTCCTTCAGTTCACATTTAAAAAATTTATATTTTTTATTATTATTAATGTTAGTTCTTAGTCTAAAACTAACATATTTTATTCCAGATTCTTCACTTTCTGAGATGTGTGTAGCATGAAGTGAGGAAGTTCTGGCACCAGTGTCCATTTTTGCCTTTATTAGACTATTATCAAAGTCTAATAATTCTACATTCTCACGCCAACCTATTGTTGTTCTTGCCACAAATCTCGCCTAACTATATATTTTAATAGTTTTCCTTAATAATGGACAAAATTTTCTATTTTAATTCTAAAAAGTAATCTAAATGTAAGTTTTTGACGGATTTCTCATCGCTTCTCGTATATCTATAAGACCCTGAGTAGCGTTTTCAGTAGTAGCATCTTCAAGATCAATATATAGAAGTTCATCAATTCCTTCGCACGTGTTTTTCATTTCTTCTTCGGTTAATGGTTCAACAGTTTCAAAAATGAAAAGAACATACCAGTGTTTTCTTTCATCATTCCAATGGGATTGAGTAGATACATATTTTATTTCTCTATCTTGTACTTCTAATTCCTCAGTAAGAATACGGTGTCCTGCTTCAACAGGATGTTCTCCAAAATTAACTGCAACACCAGGGATGTAATATTTCCCTGCAGCATAACTTCCAGCATCTTTTGATACTTTTTCAACCATAACTTTTCCGACATAGTCTTTATTGATAAGTTGAGCTTGTAACATAACTAAATTTTCTTCGTCATAATTGATAGTATTTTGCTTCACAGCATATGCTTTAATATTTTCAGACATATTACTCAATTTAGAAAGCAGTATATTACAACTAATAGTACAGTGCCTAATTTTTACAGCTATCAGATATAAATAGCATGGAGTTTTGAAAAATTATGAAGCACCCTACAAAAGTGTTTGATGAATGGGCCATATCTGGAAAAGACAAAGGCATGGAAAAATCACATGCAGCTTCAGTTTCTGAAATTCTTACTTATGCATTAGACAGATTAAATGACAATAATCAGTTTACATTCTTGGATATTGGGTGTGGAAATGGATGGGTGGCAGATCAATTATCTGAGAATGAAAATTGTTCTCTTTCAATCGGTATTGATGGTGCTGAAAACATGATTATTAATGCTAATGCAAGACGAAGTAAAGCATCATTTTTCTTAAAAGATATCAATGATTTTGAGCTTGATAATGAGTTTGATTTAATTTTCTCTATGGAAGTTTTGTATTATTTGGATGATCCTTCTAAAGTTATTAAAAATATATATGATATGCTTGCTCCAAGTGGACGTTTTATCATAGGTATAGATCATTATTTTGAGAATAAGGAATGTCATAATTGGCAAGAGAAAGTGGGAACTAGAATGCATTTATTTCATGAAAAGGAATGGATAAATTTCTTTAAAAATGCAAATTTCAAGGATATTTCATCTTGGAGAGCAAATTCTAATGACTGGGCCGGCACATTAGCAATTACAGGAACGAAATAATGTCTAAAGAAATTTACAAAAATATTGCTGAATCCATAATACAGAGTTCAACACCAGAGATAGATTTAGAAAAGCAACTTTCAATAGACAATACTACAAGAGGATTAGATGCCTTTTCACTATACAATTCGATATATTTAGAAATAATAGCATATGAAGAGGATGTAAGTAAGCAGGATCAAGCTGCTACACTTTTAGGAGCTTTTAATCATCATCATTTAGAGTCACAAAAAATACTTGTAAATTCAATGTTTCAATCTTTTTGTGGTAATTATAACATAGCTTATTCATTGTTAAGAAGTTTTATTGAATGCCATATGAGAGGTATATTTCTTAATCAATTGGCACTCTCACAGCATGAATCAGGATTATGGAAAGTTAAACTTTC
>Ga0208410_1001612_pt1 | contig 11499 bp, 9 predicted proteins | sample ETN02SmetaG_3_FD_185787 | JGI IMG/M metagenome (GOLD analysis project Ga0208410, IMG submission 185787) | Marine microbial and viral communities from oxygen minimum zone, Eastern Pacific Ocean - ETNP2014F10-02SV257 (SPAdes) (version 2) | ecosystem: Environmental > Aquatic > Marine > Oceanic ... | reverse complement strand
TTTCTTTTAAGTTCGACTGGTGCTGCACTCATTGGATTTAGCCTTTTCCCACTAATGCCTCCTCGTCTTCTCTCAAATTGTGGAGAATTTGGCGCGTGTTTGGGTAGCACCTACCCTTTTATCGACACTCTCTCAGAAATCGGTGGTCTTTGGTCTTTTGATTCCGGAACTATGCAAAAAGTAAGTAATCAATTCGCTGCAATGCCCAGCCTTCATTTCGCTTGGTCTTTCTGGTGCGCCTTAGCTCTTTATCCAATTTTGAAAAGTCGAAAAACAAAGTTTTTAATTTCCATATATCCAGTAGCTACTACTTTCTCCGTGATAGTTACTGCTAATCACTACTGGCTCGATCTCGTAGGAGGTTTTGTGTGTCTAGGGGTTGGATTTTATGCAACAAGAGTCCTGATGTCATCAAAACTCCATTTGCTACCTTCTTCCTTTCGAAGAAATACCTAAATAAAAGAAGTTCAAAAAATAAAAGAAGTTCAGATATGAAAACCTTCATACTGTCTTCTAAAGTTAAGTGACCGATATTTGCCTGCAGGTGAAGAAAGAAACAGTTTTGGTTTTAGATTCAATTAATTTTCCGGAAGATCTCAAGAACCTCGAATTGCATGAGTTGGACACTCTCTCTTCAGAGATTAGAACGCTTCTTGTTGAAACCGTAGAGAAAAACGGCGGCCATCTCGGTTCGAACCTTGGAATCGTAGAATTGACAATAGCTCTGCATCGTGTGTTTGATTCGCCAAACGACACAATCCTTTGGGATACAGGTCATCAAACTTACGTTCATAAAATTCTTACCGGCCGAAGAAAAGAGTTCGAAAATCTTCGTCTGCCAGGAGGTATCTCTGGATATCCGTCCAGAGAGGAATCTCCACACGATTGGATTGAAAATTCTCATGCATCAACTGTCCTCTCTTACGCTCATGGTCTCGCATCTGCTTATTCTTTAACAGATGACAAACGTCGTGTCGTAGCCGTAATCGGAGACGGTTCTCTTACGGGTGGTATGGCTTTTGAGGGTCTTAACAATCTGGGGCATAGTGGGAAAAAGGTGACGATAGTTCTTAATGACAACGGTCGTTCATATGCGCCAACCATTAGTCGACTTTCGGAAAGCCTTATAAGAATTAGATCTAATCCAACCTATATGAAAAGACAACACCGTTTAGAAAAACTGGCTGAGGGTATGCCTTGGGTTGGAGAGATACTAGAACGAGGAATCAATGCAACTAAAGCTGCCATAAGAGAAATGTTCGAACCTCCTGCCTTCTTCGAGGCATTAGGCATGACCTATTTAGGTCCATTTGATGGACACGATATTGATGAGATTGAACAAGCATTAAGCAATGCGGTTGAATTTGAAGGTCCAGTAGTAGTCCATGTGCTAACACAAAAAGGAAGAGGACATGCGCCGGCCGAACAAGATTCGATCAAACATATGCATGACACCTCAGGCATGAAATCAGGTAGCTATACAGAAGCTTTTTCTGAAGCTCTTGTAAAGGCAGGTGAATCAAATCCAAAAGTAGTTGCTATCACTGCAGCTATGCCTGATTCAACAGGTCTTCTTTCATTTAGAGAAAGATTCCCTGAGCGCTGTTTTGATGTGGGGATCGCCGAGCAGCATGCAGTAACTGCTGCTGCTGGTATGGCTATGGGCGGTTTGCGTCCAGTTGTAGCCGTGTATTCAACTTTTCTGACTAGAGCTATCGATCAAATAAATCTTGATGTTGGCCTCCACGAACTTCCAGTAATTTTTTGTATCGACAGAGCCGGAGTAACCGGTGACGATGGGGCATCTCATCATGGGCTTCTTGACATTTCGCTTCTTTCAAAAGTTCCAAAAATGAAAATTTTTGCACCGTCTTCATATCAAGAGTTACAGCAGATGCTTGGAGATGCCCTTGATATATCAGAGGGTCCTATCGCAATTCGTTGGCCAAAAACTCCTGCTCCTCAGGTTGAGTGGACCGAAGTGGGAACTGGCACAGCTTCAAGAAAAGTATCTGAAAGTACTAAAAATACTAAAGATGTCTGCATTTTAGCTGCAGGTAAAATGCTCTCAGAAGCTGTTGCTGCTTCGGAGAACCTAAAAGATCTCGGAGTCACTGTTTGGGATCCTAGAATTCTTCATCCACTAAATCAAGAGATGCTTGATGATGCAAAGAAACATAAGTTAGTCGTAACTGTCGAAGACGGTTATATAGAAGGCGGCTTCGGATCTTCAGTTTTGGATCATTTGAATCGACAAAACTCAGACTGTCGAGTCATTAATCTAGGTGTTCCTCTTTCTTTCCATACTCATAACAAACCAGACCATTTACTCTCATCATTTGGCCTCGACTCGACAGGAATAATTGAGGCGATAAAAAACTGTCTTTGAGTTAAATGAAACTCAAGAATAAAAAGGTTGCTCTCCTGAACTGTGATCTGTCACATCGACTACATCTTTGATTTCAGGTATCGCTTCGAGTATCGAGGCCCTAATACCTTCAGTCAATGTGGCTGCACTCATGGCACATCCTTGGCAACCGCCCCCCATAGAGACGTGAGCTGTTGAACCATCCACTCCGACAAGCGTCGCGAAACCACCATGCGAAGCAAGTGCCGGGTTGACTTTTTGTTCTAGAAGTTGATTAATTCTGTCAGGCACTTCACCTGTTAACTCAAGTTCCCCTAAGTCACCAAGCGGATTTGGTCTATTAGGGTTTCTTATTACCAAACCGCCTTGATCAGCATTTTGTGGAATGTCAAGAGTAGCTCCTGCCAGTTTCTCTTTGCTGGCTGAAGGAATAATGATTGTCAGTTCTCCAACTTCATATGAAATATCATCATCGCTTGCTTCTTCGACGGGAACGAACGCCAAATCATATGAGTATTCAACGCCAGACACGCCGCTGACTGCGACTCTTAGACCTAATTTTTCTGCATCTGACTCTTCCGAACGTACAGATAGAACCTTCAACGACGCCTCTTCACTTATCTCAAGAATTGACACAATTTCCCCCTGTGTAAATTTTTACTCTTAAATCATACAACTCGAAAATACTTAGTTTCAATTCTATGTCAATAAAACGATAGATTTTGAATATGGAAACTACAAATGTGAAAGTCAGATACGAAAATGAAATAGCTATTTTGGAACTAGATGATGGTAAAGCAAATGCCTTAGGTCATGATTCCATAAGTTCCCTCGTTGAAAAGTTGGACGAAGTCGAAGATGCTGGAGCGGTAGTTATATCGGGTCGTCCCGAAAAATTTTCAGCAGGTTTTGATCTTGCCGTTATGAAATCCGGTGAAGATGCTGCAAGAGAAATGTTAAGAAGCGGAGTCGAACTTTTCCTTAAGTGTTATTCGTTCCCAAGGCCTATAGTCGCTGCTTGCACAGGACATGCTCTAGCAGCGGGAGCCATTTTGCTGATGTCTTGCGATCTAAGGGTTGGGGCTAAAGGAGAATTTAAAATAGGTCTACCTGAACTTGCTATAGGCATGTCGCTACCACTTTTTGCAACTGAACTCGCAAAAGATCGCATTTCAAAAAGACATTTCACGAAAGCAACCGCTCTTGGACAAACATACGATCCGCAAGGTGCATGCGATGCAGGATTCCTCGATGAAGTCGTCGAACCGGATCAAGTGATTTCCACTTCGATCATTAGAGCAGAGTCAGTAAAGTCGATCGGTAAAACTCAACTTGCTCTTACACGTTCTACAACTAGGGGTGAAACCATAAAGAAGATTACTGAAAGTCTCGAAGCGGACCTTAGTCTTTTTATGGTCAGCGAATAAATTACTATTTTATGGATAAAACCTATGACGCTCTTCTTTTAGTCTCTTTTGGCGGACCTGAAAGCCTCGAAGAAATAAGGCCTTTCCTGGAAAGAATCACGGAAGGTAAAAATATTCCCTCCGATCGCCTTGAAGAAATAGTTCAGCGTTATGAAACAGTGGGCGGCGTATCACCTCTAAACGCCAACATGCGCGATATAAGAGAAAGGCTAGAAATTGAAATTAATAGTCGAGATATTAATATCCCAATTTTTATTGGACATAGAAATGTTGAACCTCTTATCGTAAACACGGTTAATGAAATGAAAGTGTCTGGTGTCGCTAAATCTTTAGCATGGCTTGCATCCCCCTATAGTTCCTATAGTTCATGTAGGCAGTACACGGAAAATATAGAAAACGCCCGCTCTCAAATAGGCGCTAACGCTCCACAAATAGAGCAAATAAGACGCCATCACGATCATCCTGGGCTGATAGAGCCGGCAGCTGACTGTCTTCGGTCAGCGATTGAAAATATTCCCTCTGAAAGAAGAAGTGAAGTCGTATTGCTTTTTTCGGCTCATAGCCTTCCAATGAGCATGGCTGAATCATGCCGATACGAAGCTGAAATAAATGAAGCAGCACTACTAGTAGCTAACAAAGTCGACCCTGATAAACGTTTACGTAGAGAAATAGTTTGGCAGTCGCGAAGCGGACCCCCTTCTGTTCCTTGGTTGGAACCTGACATTAACGACAAATTGGACCAACTCTCTTCTGAAGGTGTGAAAGCAGTGACTGTCTCTCCTATTGGATTTCCCATAGAAAACTTTGAGGTTCTCTGGGATCTTGACTTCGAGGCTTCGAACAAAGCATCCTCGCTAGGTATGGATTTCAGTAGAGCTGAAACTGTCAACAATGATTCGAGATTCATAAGCATGATCGCTGACCTTCTATGTGAAAGAATTAGCAAACCCACAGCTGCTAAGGCCAATCTGGGAACTTTAGACCTTTCTCCTGAAAGATGTGAAAAAGACTGTTGTCCAATGAACTAAGTGAAAAATAGTAATTTGTCATTGTGAAAGACTGAAATATACTTTTTCTCCTTGTGGCATCCACTGTGGGGTTGAGTTAGCAAGGTAATTTTGAACTGCGATGAATCATGCTCAAATTGCCAAAGAAGCCTTAAATATGCGCCTCGCAACCCTTCCATCAAATGTTGCGAATGGATTGCTTTTGGATACAGGAAAAGCTGGTGAACTTTTGGCTGCTTGTGGAGATTCTGGAGTTGATAAAGCGATAAGGAATCTCGGTGACACTTGGCAAAACGCCGGTCTTCCTCCTGAATCTATTGAAAAGCCTTGGACAGAAGAACAAATAGAAGATCTCATATCGGTGGGCGGTAACGAGCTCCTAGACATTTTGGACGAACTCGTTAATGGTATTTCCCGATGCAAGATCCATTAATTTAAAACTTTGGAGCAGTCATGAATAAACAACAGAAACTTTTACCTGATGAATTGAACTTCGCAAAGGAAGTGGTGGGTGTACCTGTCGAAGAGGAGATGCAGGAATCTTTCCTTGCCTATTCTCTTTCTGTTATTACGTCTAGAGCTATACCAGATGTCAAAGATGGTTTAAAGCCAGTTCAACGAAGAATCCTCTACACAATGTTAAGAATGGGACTTCGACCAGAAAATCCTCATCGTAAAAGTGCCAGAGTTGTAGGCGACACCATGGGTCGATACCACCCCCACGGAGATGCTGCGATTTACGACGCACTAGTAAGAATGGGTCAAGATTTCTCTCGTGGGATGACCTTGGTTGACAAGCAAGGCAATTTTGGCTCTCTCGATGACCCACCTGCTGCACCTCGCTACACAGAATGTCGACTTGCGGAGACTGCAATGGAAATGCTCAGAGAGATCGATGAAGACACTGTTGATTTTCGACCTACTTACGATGGGGAGAGCGAAGAACCCACCTGCCTGCCTGCTCTTTTGCCAAACCTTTTAGTCAATGGCACTTCTGGCATTGCAGTCGGTATGGCTACGAATATGCCCACCCATAACCTTGTAGAGGTTGGTGCCGCTATTTCTTTGATAATGAAAAAAAGGCGGCCGAAACCAACAATAAGCGAAATCATGAGCGTAATACCTGGGCCGGATTTCCCCAGTGGCGGAATAATCATCAATGACAATCTTGAAGAAACTTACAAAACCGGAAAAGGAACTATAAGGATTCGCGCTAAAGCGCACGTTGAACCTTCTGGTAAAAATCGACAGGCGGTCGTTATAACAGAACTCCCATATCTAGTAGGCCCTGAAAGGGTAATCAGCAAACTGAAAGAACTTAATGAAGCTAGCAAGTTAACTGGGGTAATGGATTTCAAAAATTTGTCTGATCGTGAATCAGGTCTAAAAATACAAGTAACTATAAAGCCCGGTCACAATCCACAAGCAGTTCTTGCTGATCTTTACAAAATGACACCACTTGAAGAAACTTTTAGCATTAACAACGTCGTTTTAGTAGATGGAGAACCCCGCACTTTAGGCATATACGACTTATGCGACTACTACATAAAGCACCGTTTACAAGTGGTGGTTAGAAGAACAAAATATCGACTCTCTCAAGCAAAAGCACGACTTAACATTGTTAAAGGACTCCTAATTGCACTCGATTCAATTGATGAAGTGGTTTCGATAATAAGAAAATCTGAGGATACCGCTGAAGCACGAAGTGCTTTGATGAAAAAATTTAAGCTAACTCAAGTTCAGACTGACCATATTCTTGACATGCCATTAAAGCGGCTTACAGCATTAGAAAAGAGAAAGTTAGAGGAAGAACAAGCAGAGCTGAAAAAAGCTATAACAGGATTCAACACTCTGCTTAAATCAGACACACGACAAAAAACACTAGTCATCAAAGAGTTGGACGAACTCGTTCAACAATTTGGAAGGGAACGTCGTACCGAAATAATGAGTTCAGACGACCTTCCAGTATTTGAAACAACCGAAATCGCTGAAGACATAGAGGATGAACCCTGTGTAGTAACCCTCTCATCTTCAGGTCAAATAGGACGGCTAGGTGTGGATGGCGCTAAGAAAGCCAGTCCAGGAAGACACGACATAATTGTCGCCTCTCTCCTCACAAGCACAACATCAACTATTACCGCCGTCACATCGGAAGGAAGAGCTCTTCACGTTCTCGCTGCCGAGCTGGTAGATGCCTCTGGAAGAACACGCGGTGGGAGCGCTACTCAGCTTTTTGGTACTAACAAAGGTGAAACAATTGAAACAATCTTGACAAATTCGAAAGAACATCTTGTATTAGTAACTGAAACTGGGGTTGTTAAACGTCTGAATACCGAAGAAGTGCAAAAAACTCAAAACGCTAAACAAATAATAAAACTCAAAACAGGCGACCGCGTTGTGAGTGCATTTTGTGCGCCTGACAAAATCGACATAGGAATAACTGCTTCTGATGGGCAATTCTTAAGAATGCCAGTCTCTGCTGTAAGCATTCAAGGTAGAGGAGCCGCAGGTATCGCAGGGATGAAACTAAAAGCTGGATCACTCATAGTTGCTGCAGAAGCCATACTTGGTGATGATTTCTTGACAACAGTATTCAGCAACCAAACTGCAAAAGTAACTCCAGTAGCAGAATTTGATTCAAGAGGTCGTAATGGAGTCGGTGTGCGGATAACAAAAATCCCAGAAGATGCGAAGGTGACGATAGCTAAAATCGGGCCCTTGACAAATCTTCTTGCAATAATGGCTACAGACGAAGATCCTAAAAAACCTGATCCCAACCCTGTTCAAGTGCTAGTCGAATCAAGTAAAAGAGATCTGGTTGGCACAATGACTGAGAGACAGATTCTTGCTCTTGGAATAAGTAGATGGTGAAATCAGTATGACTACATCAAAACCAAAAACAAAGACTGCTGCGACTAAAACACCGTCAAAAAAAACAGTCTCTGCTAAGACTAAAAAAAATAGCTTGAACGGTTATGACGCTGACGATATACAAACTTTAGAAGGCCTGGAAGCGGTAAGAAAAAGACCAGGCATGTACATAGGCGGTACGGGAAGTCAGGGACTCATGCATCTGGTGTGGGAGTTAGTGGATAATGCTGTCGACGAAGCCGCTGCTGGATTTGCAACTCGTTTAGATGTCCTTCTCAATCGCGATGGGTCTGTTGAAATATCTGATAACGGTCGAGGAATACCAGTAGATATCCATTCAGGTAAAAAGGTTTCAGCTCTGGAAGTGGTTCTGACCGAACTGCATGCAGGTGGAAAATTTGGAGGAGGAGCATACGGGGCGTCCGGAGGATTGCATGGTGTAGGAGCTTCAGTGGTAAATGCTCTGTCTGCAAAACTCATTGCTCAAGTCGACCGAGAAGGCAACACCCATGAGCTAGGTTTCAAAGCAAGAGTTCCGGGAACCTTCAGCGGGTCATCTTTTAAGCAAGGTCACCAAGTAAAAAAAATAAAGAAGATAGGCCCAACAAAATCGGGGACCCGTATACGCTTTTGGCCTGATCTGGAGATTTTTGATAAAGAGGCTCAGATCGACTTCGATGAAATATGCGATCGGTTAACACGCTCTTGCTTCCTAGTACCAGGTCTAAAAGTCACTGCGACTGATAAAAGGAGCGGCAATAGTTCGAAACCTTTTAATTTCGTATCGCGCGGAGGGCTTGCAGATCTAGTTAATCACCTTTCGGTAGGAGAAAATGTAACTGAAGTAATAACACTTTCTGGGTTCGAGTCTTTTGTTGAAAAAGTTCCAGTAGATGGGAAAATGCAAGAGGTTGATAGAGATTGCAAAGTGGAAATAGCAATTAGATGGGTAAGTGGATTCGACAACACGATTCAGTCATTCGTAAACACAATTCCCACTACACAAGGAGGGACACATATTGCAGGCTTCGATAGAGCCCTAACACGAGCTATAAACGACATCCTCCTAAAAGACACACGCAAACTTGCAAAACTCGCGAAAGAAAACAAAAACCGCGCCACTAAAGAAGATGTTCAAGAGGGACTAGTAGCAACCATAAAAGTAGTCTTTCCAGAGCCTCAATTTCGAGGGCAAACAAAACAAGAACTCGGAACTCCAGCAATTGAAAAAATAGTCTATGACATTGTTAAACAAGGTCTCACAGACTGGTTTAATGGCGCCGGCCCAAAACGTCATGTAAATCTACTCAGAGACAAAATGTCTAATGCGATAATCAACAGGGTTAGCTCTAAGCAATTGCTTGAAACAAAGCGCCGGGCAGCGAGCATGGGTTCAACTGGAATGCCGGAAAAACTAGCTGACTGTAGAGTTCATGGGCCTGATTCGGAACTTATTATTGTCGAAGGAGACTCTGCTGCAGGTCCAGCAAAAGCTGGTAGAAATTCAGAGAACATGGCTATTCTGCCACTAAGAGGCAAAGTCGTGAATGCAGAAAAGTCATCTCTAAAACAGGTTCTAGACAACACTGAAGCCCAGGCTCTATTTACGGCAGTAGGAGCAGGGTCTGGTGAAGAATTTGAGATAGAAGCTGCAAGGTATGGAAGAATTGTTATTCTCTGTGACGCTGATGTCGATGGAAGCCACATCCGCTGTCTCCTGTTAACACTGATGCATAAATACATGCGTCCAATGCTCGAAGAAGGGCGCGTATTCGCTGCTCAACCTCCACTGTTTTCAACAAGGATCGGAGACACTATCCATAGAGCTTTCTCAGAAAGTGAACGAGATTCCATTACAGCTAAATTAACCAAAGGTGGGCGAAAAGCCGAAAATATAACTTGGAATCGATTCAAAGGATTGGGGGAAATGAACGTGGATGAATTAGCTGAATGTGCTTTGAATCCTAAAACACGAATACTTCGTCAAATGACAATGAGTGACGTAGCTGCTGCTAAGAAAGCAGCAAAGGCATTTGACACTCTAATGGGTTCGGATGTTGGTAAGCGTCGTGATTATTTAATTGCCAACAGCAGCCTTCTAGACCAGTCGGTTCTAGATTTCTAATGTTTAAAATTCCTCGAACTTTTTCCTACTCGTCAGCTTCCATGTTCAAACAATGCCCGAGACGCTGGAAACACAAATATATAGACAAGTTGCCTGACCCCGCAGGTGAAGCAGCTCTTATCGGCACATTCGCTCATGATGTACTAGAACAACTTTGTGAAGAAGAACCCGCTCGACGAACAGAAGTAAAAGCCAAAGAAATCGCTGGTAAAAGTTGGGCAGAATTTGCAGAAAAAAAAGATTTCAAAAACCTCAAACTTGATGAAGAATCCCAAAGAGCATTTCGTTGGCAAACTTGGAATGCGATTCAAGGGTTATGGGAATTAGAAGATCCTGCAACAATTGAAGTAGAGGCAACCGAGCAGAAACTGTCAACATCGCTCTCAGGAGTTCCTTTCTTTGGAATCGTTGACCGGCTAGATCGAAATGAAGATGGCATAACAGTGGTTGATTACAAAACTGGAAAATTCAATAATGAAAATATTGGTCAAGTGCTTTTATATTCTGCTGCCGTAGCCAGTGAAACTGGTGAACAACCTTCTAAAGCTCGACTCCTCTATCTTGGAAGTAAAAAAAAGAAAATCGCTCCACAAATTGTTGAAACTGATGTCTCTGAAAATCGGCTTACAGAAGTAGTCGAGGGTTTATCCGACACTTGGAACAAGCTAAAAGCCCACTTGAAGCGTGAAGAATTTGAACCTGTCCCCACCCCTCTTTGTGGTTGGTGTTCATTTATTACGGAATGTGAAGATGGAATTAAATTTATAAAAAAAAGAGCCTCTTTAGGAAAACTAAGACCTGATACTCCTGCTAAGGCATCGCTTGGTCTTTAAGACTTAGCCTTTTTACGCTTCTTCCAAAAAATAGCCAAAGAAAATAAAACAACGGTAGCAATTAATGCGCCGAGTCGATTCGCTCTATCTGCATTCTCATCAATGCTCTCTACTGGTGGCACTTCAAACGGTCGGAAATCTTCACCATTTGTTGGAGTTTCCTTTTCTTGCTCTTTTGTGGAATCTGCGTTTATATGAACACCTTCAGAAAACTCCTCGACTCCGTCAAAAGTGTCGTCATTTGTCTTACTATCACCATCAAGCAAAGCATCTACGGGGCTTTCTTTCGGTGCTGCCGGCCGGGAACGTACAGCTTCAGGATCATACGTAGCCATCAGAGTCCTCCTCATTGGAATCGTTTTCAGAATAGTCATCATGTAGCAGGAGCGTCAAAAGATTATCAAACTCTGCTGCCGCTTCTAATGAACCTGATCGGTTGCCCAAACCATGTATCGGTAAGGATTGAGCTGAAGCTTCGGCCACTGCCGTACGTAAATGAATCTTGGGTAATTTAAACTCAGAATAAGCTTCTTCAAGTTTTGCGTTCCAATAACTATCATCTCGAGTTCTTCCAAGACGGTTTACAGCAATTCCACCAATGATTGGTTTGGAGTCAGCTCTGCGTGTTTGGATCTTTTCTATTGTCTGGATCATTCTTGCGACACCGTCAACAGACCATGCCCCAGGTTCTGTGACAACGAGAGTCATGTCTACTGCAAAAAGAGCATTAACTGTGAGTAGCCCAAGAGAAGGTGGACAATCAACAATAACAAGAGGCCAGTTGGAATTTTCAAGAGAAAGCGACAGGCGGTTTTGAGCTCCAAGAGGGTCTGTAGCTAGTCGTGGCTCACAAACAGAAAGATCCGGA
>Ga0208410_1001611_pt1 | contig 11505 bp, 8 predicted proteins | sample ETN02SmetaG_3_FD_185787 | JGI IMG/M metagenome (GOLD analysis project Ga0208410, IMG submission 185787) | Marine microbial and viral communities from oxygen minimum zone, Eastern Pacific Ocean - ETNP2014F10-02SV257 (SPAdes) (version 2) | ecosystem: Environmental > Aquatic > Marine > Oceanic ... | reverse complement strand
AATAAACTCTTCTTTTTTTTCAAAATTTGATTCAAAAAATAATATATCAATATTCATTTACTTGGTGTCCAGTCTTCTTCAAAATCTCGTGCCAGCATCCATAATAGATCAGATAATCTATTTAGATAAGTCACAACTTTAGAATCATCTATTTCTAGTCTGTTTTGCCAAGTTACACATTTTCTTTCTGCTCTTCTTGATACAACTCTAGACCATTCAAATTTTGCTGAAATAATATTTTCCCCAGGAACAACAAAAAATTGAGGGATCCCATTTTTTTCTTCTAAGAAATCTATTTCCTTTTCCAATACTTCTACCATTGAATTTTCAACTAAAGTTTTTTTAGCTTTTAACTTAGTCCTGTTCTCCTTTGAAGTTGCCAATTCAGCTCCAACAACAAACAGCTCTCTTTGGATCCTTAACAATGTTTCTTTTATTTCAATAGGAAGTTCTTTCTCTGCTCTAATTAATCCAAGAGATGAAACCAGTTCGTCAACTGATCCATATGCTTCTGGAGCAAGACTATCTTTTGGTACAGTATCTCCATACAATAGTTTTGTTTCACCCTGATCTCCAGTTTTTGTATAAATATTCATATTGTAAGAATAGATACTGTTAGGACAAAAGTAAAAGAGTTCCCGACGCTCCAATTGAAACTATTAGAGAAAGATAACTTAATCCCGTTGCTGCCATTACTCCAGTATAAGATTTTTCATTTAATGACTTATAAGAAGCAAAAGATAAGATTGCAGTTGATAAATATAAAAACATTATCACTAGTTTGTAGATATAACTTATATCATCAGTTAAATAATTAAAATAAACTAATGGAATAATTAATAAGGGTTGAACTGAAGTAAAAATAGCAATTTTTTTCATACCTTCTTTAGATATAGTTGGATCAACTAAAAACCAATGGCCAATCATCATTAATGAAAATACACCACTAATTAAAGAAATAGGAAGTATGTATTTTAATATGTAATTTAAGAATTCCGTCTCGAAACTATTTAAAAGAATACTGTTTAATATAAGAAAGCTTACAAAAAAAAGAGAAATCTCAATAATTTTATTTTTGGTGAATATTGAAATAATTAGCAATAGTAGAGAAGCTATTATGAAAATATCAAAATTAATTAACCCAGTAGTGCAAATAAGTGATAAAAATAATATGCTAAATCCCTGTCTAGGTTTAATGCTATTTCTTATAAATCCCAAATATGGAATACAAAAAACTAATAAAACAAAGACAAAAGTACTCAAACTCATACTTCTTTTACAATAATATTTATATGAGAAACGATACAAATAAACGAAATTTATTTCTTGCAATAGGATTAGGATTATTATTCATACTTATCCCAATTGAACTGAGCAGTATCAAAAACTTGGTGGTTAATGAAGATTTTATAATCTCTTTAGTAATTTATTCAGTCCTTTCATATATAGCTCTTTATGCTTATGGAACTAATAAAATTGTAGGAATATTACTTTTAGTAAGTATCTCATTAATATCCAATAACTTATATAAAAACTTCAAAGGAGAACTTTATCCCATAACATACGTAATATTTACTTCATATTTCTCATATTATTTTGGAATAAGAATATTCAAAAAGTGGAAAAATTCACTCTAGGTTAACAATTTATTAGTAATAACCTAAAATGGAATAATGGTACGGGGCATTTTAAAGAGGATATTATTTAGTTTTGGTTTTTTGTGTCTCTTTTTGTTTTTTAATGAAACACCAGCTTTTTCCTATACTTCAAACATTCCGGGTCCAACTTTTAATTGTGTTGATAATGCCGTTGCGCCTTTAAGTTCTACAAAAGACATACAGACCTATCTAAATTGTAATGGTTTTAACCCTGGTCCAATAGATGGCTCACCTGGAGGAAGAACAACTGCTGCTATAAAAAGCTTTCAAGCTACAAACGGTCTGACAGCTGATGGAGTTGTTGGTCCTGCAACAAAGCAAGCTATGAGAGCTTACTCAAGTGTAAGTTTTACTTTTACTGGAAGCGGTTGGGGGCATGGTGTTGGATTAAGTCAGTATGGAGCTAAAGGATTAACCGAACTAGGTGCTTCCTTTTGTTCAGATAATAGTTCTTGTAACTCACTAGAAGTTGTTGATTATTATTTTACAAATACTTCTGTTCAACAATTAAATAGCCTTTCATTGTCTTCACCAGAAATTTCTACAACAAATAATGCTTTGTGGGTTGGCCTTGCTAGGAATGCAAAAAATATAAGTTTGACTACTCTGCCTTCTTCAAGCCCTCCAACATTAATGATATGCCAAGAAGGGCTTAGTGAAATTGCTGGAGTTCAATCTTTTCTACAAACCAGGGGTTACGAACCAGGACCAGTAGATGGTAAATTTGGTGACAGAACAAAAAATGCTTTAAAACAATACCAATCATCAGTTGGGATAAATCAATCAGGTGTAATTGATAATGAAACAATTAACAAAATAAAGAGTGACGCTATTTCTGAGGGCCCATGTGAATCTCCTTATGGGCCATTAAAAATTGCTGGTGGAGCAACAATTAATATTTTTTCTAGTGGTAATTATTGCAGCATAACTGGACATCCTTTTGCTGCAAAAGTCGCAGCAGGATGCAACATTGGTATTAATTGGTCAGACGGTGGAAGAGTTAGAATTGGACCAAGGGAACATAAACATGGTCAAATTAAATTACGCTCTAAAAATGTTTCTTCTGGTTTCCATGTTGTTATAGCAGTTGATATAGAAAAATATCTTTATGGCTTAGCTGAAATGCCTTCACATTGGAATGTAAAAGCACTCGAAGCGCAAGCTCTTGTGGGGAGAAGTTATGCTGTGTATGCTTACTTACTACAAAATAGACCTGATAAAAAAACAAACATTGAGGCGGGACTTGATTCAAGCAGGCAAGCTTACTGTTGGTGTCATATTGGTTCAACAGCATCAAGTCAATATTACTACGGTTACTTAAAGGAAATATCAGGTCCAAATTGGGTTCAAGCAGTTAATAATACTTCTGGCAAAGTAATAACTTATGACAATAAAGTTATACAAGCATTTTACTCTTCTTCAACTGGAGGAAAAACTAATAATAACTCTGTAGGATTTGGTTCCCCAACAATCTGGCCATACCTGCAAACGGTAGATGATCCTTGGTCTGTTGATAATAGGGTTGGAAACCCAAAAGCGGCTTGGTCTTATGATTTTACTACTTATCAATTAAGTAAAAATATATTGTGTGGTGACATACCCTGTTTTGATGCAATAACTGATATTTATATCTCTAGTGTAGCTGAGTCTGGAGCAGCAATAGACGTTACCATGAAGGGATATAAGAATGGATCTTTTAAATCAGTAACAAAATCTGGAAGAAATATTAAGTCTCAACTTGGTTTTACTTCACATTATTTTAAAACTTCAAGTACCTCAGATATTTCAACTCTAAATGTTGGTCCTGTTACTGTGTCGACAACTTCAACTACAACTACAGATGGCGAAGTTACCACTACGACAGGAGATACAGCACAATATGCTACCTCAACTCAAGGTTTGAGTTATTTAAGTAAAGCTGGACTGATTAATAAGTGTGTTGAGAGTTCTACAGCTTGTCAGGCAAAAATACTTACTAGAGAAGAAGCAGCTGCTGTAGTTGCTGTAGTTGGAGGTATCCCATTAGATTCTCCTAATGCTTACAGTGACGATGATCAAAGTATTTATCAAAGTGCAATTAATGGAATGCCTTATTACGGAATGGATGTTTGTTTGCGTACTGGCTTGCAATATTTGCCAAAAGAATCTGTATTAAGAGATCAATTTGCTTGTATGCTCGTAAGAGCAATCAAAAAAGGGTCTAGCAATGATCTCGAAGGAAGCAGTGACCCATATTCTGATGAAGGAGGTAGCGCTTTCCAAAGTAACATACATACACTAGCAGCAAATCAAGTGATACCTTCCTGTAGCTCTTTAACGGATAAATTTTGTCCAAGTAGGAAAATCTCAGTTGGTGAAGTATCTTATATAATTGACAAATTAGTTTCAAAATCTCTTATTTCTTCTGATCTTTTCAATGCTACGCCTTTCCAGCAAGGCTGGGAGGCGACAGCCGGTGAAGTAGAAGAAGCTGCATCAACTGCTGTTTCAAATCCAAATGCTGGAAATGATGCATGTGTTGTGAAAGACAATAGTAGTGTTCAATTAAGTAGCATCTTAGACATTCAAAGATTTTTAGCTAATAATGGTTTTAATCCAGGCCCTATTGATGGATTAAGTGGCAACAAAACAAAAGCAGCTATAAAAAGCTTTCAAAGTAAAAATGGTTTATTGTCAGATGGAATTGCCGGCAACAAAACAAAAGCAGCTATGAGAGCATACACTGGTTGTGAAACAACTAATACATGTAATGCAAGAGACAATACCAGTGCAAAATTAGATACAGTTTCTGATATACAAACCTATTTAGCAAATAATGGATTCAATCCCGGAATTATAGATGGTGAAATGGGTTCTTATACTAAGGAAGCTATTAAAGCTTTCCAGAGAAAAGTGGGATTAATCCCAGATGGGGTTGCAGGCAATAGAACTAAAGCCGAAATGCGCTCTTATACAGGCTGTTAATTTAAATATTTAATTATTTCCTTAGTAATTGAAGAAATGTCAAAATTAAATTCTTCTTTTAAATCTTCCTGAGGTGCGGACTCACCAAATCTATCAATTGAAAATGTTTTAGTTATACTCCCTAAATAACTTTCCCACCCAATAGACGTCCCAAGCTCAATCGCAAATATATGCTTATTTTTTAATAGTTCATTAATATCGTTTATTTTTAGTTCATGAAGTTTATTTAATATAGGAACACTAACAATCCTTATTGAATATTCTGCAAGAGCTCCTTTTATATCAAAAGCAGTTTCTAGTTCTGACCCAGATGCAACAATCGTAAAATCATCACCATCAGATACAACGAAGCCTCCCCGAAGGAAGTCTTCGTAACTTATATCAAAGTCTAAATATTTCAAATCTTGTCTAGTTAATGAAATCACTTTTGGATTACTAGTATCTGAGAATCCGTAACGATAAGCATGTTCCATCTCAATACTATTGGAAGGTCTAATAACATCTAAATTTGGAATAAGCCTTAAAGACATAAGGTGCTCGATGGGTTGATGAGTAGGTCCGTCTTCACCTAAATATATTGAGTCATGAGTAAAAATAAATACTGAATTTATATTCATTAATGCTGCTAGTCGAATACTTGGTCTCATGTAGTCTGAAAAAACTAGGAAAGTAGAGCCATAACCTATTAAATGACTATGTAGTGTAATGCCATTTGTTATTGCTGCCATAGCATGTTCTCTAATTCCATATTCAATATTTCTTCCTAGGTAATTTTGATATGAAAAATATTGATCACTAATAATCTGTTTTGTTGAGGCAGCTAGATCAGCTGACCCGCCAATGATTGATTTATTTTTTTCTGATAATTGCTTTAATATATTAGAACCAAGAATACGTGATGCAAGATTTTTATCATTATTTATATCTAAATTGCTTAAATCTTTATCGATTAAAGAGTCCCAATTATTTTTAAAGCTTTCATCTTCTTCGTATTTTTTCTTAAAATTATCTTCCCATTGTTTATATTCATCATTATCTTTATCTCTTTTCTCTTTAAAATAATTATAAATATCATCATTGTGAATGAAAGGGTCTCCCGACCAATCTAAATTATCAAGAAATTTTTCCATTTCCTCACTTCCTAATGGTGAGCCATGCACTCCGCTTGTGTTCTCTTTGTTGGGTGAATATTTTCCAATTGTTGAGTTTGCTATAATTAATGAAGGCTTGTCTACTGTTTTCTTTGCTTCTTCTATAGAACTAATAATTTCATTTTCATTATGACCATCAATCTCTAAAACATGCCAACCTATTGATTTAAATTTTTCTTTCTGATTTGTAATTGAAACTTTATCAATACTCCCATCAATAGAAATATTATTGCTATCAAATAAATAAACAATTTTTCCTAATTTCCATACTCCAGCGAGCTCTGCCGCCTCAAAAGAGATCCCTTCCATTAAATCTCCATCAGAGACAATACCAAACGTATAATGATTAATAATATCTTCACCTAAAAGAGAACCTAGATATCTTTCAGCTACAGCAAATCCTATGCCTGTAGCAAAACCTTGCCCCAAAGGACCTGTTGTTGTGTCAATTCCAATAGAATTGTCTACCTCAGGATGTCCTGGGGTTTTTGAATTAAGTTGACGAAAATTTTTTATATCTTCAATACTCAATTTAAAACCATTGAAATGAAGAAGGCTGTATAAAAGCATTGAGCCATGGCCTGCGCTTAAAACAAACCTATCTCTATTAATCCAGTCTGGCCTTTCATTTGATACTTTTAAGAAATTTTTATATATAGCAACACCCACATCTGCCATACCAAGAGGCATTCCGGGGTGTCCCGAATTAGCTTTTTCTACAGCAGCTGCTGATAAAACTCTTATAGATTTGGTTACTTTATCGAACATTTATATAAGTATATTTGTTATTTAAACAGAGGCAAAAGAATCTTTTGCGTGATATGAAGACCTTACTAAAGGACCAGACTCAATATGAGAAATTCCAAATTTTTCTCCTATTAATTTGTATTCTGTAAATTCATCCTGCGTTACATATCTGTGAATAGGTCTATGTTTAGATGTGGGTCTTAGATATTGACCTATTGTCACAATATCAATATCTATTTGAGACAAATCTTTCAAAACTGCTATTACTTCATCAAACTCTTCTCCCATACCTACAATTAGTCCTGTTTTAGTTTTTCCTGAGAAATTAACTTCTTTAGCGTACTGAAGAAGAGAAAGGGACCTACCATAAGAAGCAGCTGTCCTTATTTCTCTCTGAAGTCGTGGTACAGTCTCTAAATTGTGATTAAGCACTTCTGGTCCTTCATTAATAATGTTATCTATTGCTACTCTATCTCCTTTAAAATCTGGAATTAAAACTTCTACAGAGGTAGAAGGATTCATTAATTTTATTTCCTCAATAGTTTTTGCAAAAAATCCGGACCCCCCGTCCTCAAGATCGTCTCTATTAACAGAAGTAACTACAGCATGAGTTAGATTCATAGTTTTAACACTTTCTGCAACTCTTAAAGGTTCTAATTGATCTAATTCACCAGGCTTTCCTGTGTTCACATCACAAAAACCACAAGCCCTTGTGCAGGTATCACCCATAATCATGAATGTTGCAGTACCCATTGACCAACACTCATATATATTCGGACATGAAGCTTCCTCGCAAACAGTATTTAATTTTTTTTCAGTGATTAAATTTTTTAGTTCAATATATTCAGAACCAAGATTAGCTTTAACCTTCATCCATTCCGGTCTTTTAGGCTCTCCAGGTAATAACCCTTTTATCGTGACTGGTATTACATTTTTATTTTTATTAAAAACTCCCCTATCAACCATTTCATCTATTTCATATTTTTTAACTTTCTTAAGTTGAGTTGGTGTAAATTGAGAAAGCTGACTGTTAACAATCTCATAATTAAAATTTTTTGAGAATTCTTTTGATATTTCGTCAACAATTTCTTTAAACGAAACTCCTTTATTAAAGGAGTGAACCGATGCAATTTTTTCATCTGAATTTCCACAAGGGTTAATTAAATCAAACCCTTCTAAATCTTCAAAAATATTAAGTGAAAAACCATGATACGTTGTCCATTTGCTAACTTTTATACCAATAGATGCTATCTTTCCTTTGCTTGTCCAAACGCCTGTATCTTCTTCCTTTGAGTAAGAATCTATATTAAATTTAGCTAAAGCATTTATAATTGATTTTTCAATAGTCCTAACAAATGGAATAACTTTTTTTGGATCAGATAATCTAATTATTGGATAACCAATTAACTGGCCTTTACCATGAAAAGTTATATCACCACCTCTATCCGTTTCAAAATACTCTATTCCAAGATTTTCTAACTTTTCTTTATTAGTTATAAGGTTTTCTTTATCTCCTGACCTTCCAAGAGTTATAACATTATTGTGTTCAAGTAAAAGTAAATAATCCTCCTCATTGTTCTCTTTAGAAACTGAATTATGAAGACCTTTTTGAAGTGTTAAAGCCTCTGAATATGGAAGGTTTCCAAGCCATCTAATGTTTAGAGCTCTCAACTTAATTCATCTAACCAATCATGGCTTTCAAGCCTATCTTTTATCGAGTTTAAAAACAATAAAGCAGTTGATCCATCAAAAACTCGGTGGTCCCAAGTTAAACTTAATATTCCTGAATGTCTTATTTCTATTGAGTCGGGATTATCTTCAGATTCAACTACTACAGGCTTCTTTTTTACTGATTCTGTTGAGAGAATAGCAACATTAGGTTGGTTAATAATTGGAGAGGTTAAGAAAGAATTAAACGATCCATTATTCGAAATTGTAAATGTGCTGCCTGAAACATCTTCGAGGGAGAAGTTTTTTTCCCTTAATTTCTTAGAAAGCGATGATATTTCTTTTGCTAAAGCTTTAACATTATACGAGTCTGAATTTCGAATTGTTCCAACAAGTAGGCCTTCTTGATTTATATCAACAGCTATCCCTAAATCAATATTTGAATGTAATACATGTTGATCTTCTTCTAAATTAAATGAACTATTTATCACAGGGTGTTCCTTTAAAGCTTCTACAGTAGCATTGGCTATGAAAGGAAGATAGGTTAGTGAAAATCCTTCTTCTTTCTTAAAAGCTTCTTTTATTTTGTTCCTTATTCTTGCTATTGTCTCATAATCAATTTCAATTGTCGTCATCACATGGGCAGAGGTTTTTTTAGATTCAACCATATTTTCAGCAATTTTTTTTCTTAGCCTTGGTATAGATTCGCCACTAGTTATATTTTCAGTTTTAACTTGTTCTGTTAATGGTTCTTCTATTTTATCTACTTCTTTTGTCTGACCAGAATCTAAATAAGTCTGCACATCTTCTCTAGTAATTCTTCCATTCTTTCCTGTCCCATTTAATGAATCAGGGCTGATGTTGTTTTCACTTAATAATTTTCTAACAACTGGAGATAGTTTTTTACCTGACTCACTTTTGATATTTACATCTTGAACTTCTTGAATTGTTTCTTTTTCTACTACTTCTTCAGTCTTTTCTTCTTTTTGGGGTTCATAGTTTTCTTTATCACCTTCAACTGAACTTCCAGAGTCTCCATCAAGTTCAAGTAAATTAGCACCAACAGCTACAGTCTCTCCTTCTTTAACAAGTAAACCAGTTACTGTTCCACTAAATGGAGAAGGAACTTCTGTATCCACTTTATCTGTTGAAATTTCCAAAATAGGATCATCTTCATTCACCACATCCCCTTCTTTTACTAGCCAAGCTAACACCGTGCCTTCTGTAACTGTCTCTCCAAGTTGTGGCATTGTAATGATTTTGCTCATTATTTTATTGTAATTCTTTAATAGCTTTTATTAAATTCTCTGCGTTTGGAATAAATGCATCTTCTAATACTGGTGCAAAAGGTATATGAGTATTTGGAGACGTAACTTTTAATATTGGATTGTCTAAATTCCAAAAACCTTTTTCTGCTACTACTGAAGAAATCTCAGAAGCTATTGAAGAGAAAGGAACATCTTCCTGTAAAATTACCAAGTTTGAAGTTTTTTCAATAGAATTCAAAATAATTTCCTCATCTAATGGAAAAATTGTTCTTAGATCAATTACTTCAACTGAAATATTTTCATTTTTTAATTTCTCAGCTGCCTCTAAAGCTGTCGAAACCATTCCTGACCAAGCAACTACTGTAACATTTTCACCTGTTTTAACAACTTTACCCTTTCCTATTTCTACCTCATATAAACCTAATGGAACCTCCATTTTTAAATCTGGTTTCCTATATAGCTTTTTATGTTCTAAATACATAACTGGATTTGGATCAAAAATTGAAGCTACTAATAAGCCTTTAGCATCATAAGGATTCGAAGGAGCGACAACCTTAATACCTGGATGATGTGCTAACAATGATTCTGGGCTAATTGAATGGAAGGGACCAGAGCGTGTTCCAGCTCCAGTTGGACCTCTAACAACCATAGGAACAGGTTTCCCTGCTTTCCAATAATATTTAGCTGCTTCAGTTGTGATTTGATCTAAAGCTGGATAAACAAAATCATAAAATTGTAATTCAATAATTGGTTTTTTCCCAGCTAAAGCTGCACCAACTCCAGCTCCCATGAATCCAGCTTCTGATATAGGTGTATCTAAAACCCTTGATGGTCCATATTTTTCAGAAAGTCCTTTAGTGGCTTTGAAAGCTCCTTCAAAAACTCCGATATCTTCACCCATCATAAAAATATCTTCGTCTTTATCCATGACCTCATATAATCCATTAGTAATAGCTTCAATAAAATTCATTGTCTCAGTATTTGATTCGTCATTTTGAAAAACTGGAGTAGTTCGACTGGCGAACATATCATCAATCTCTTCTTGAGGATCTGGATCGTCTTGTTCTTTTGCCCAGTCAATAGTATTTTTAATTTCTTTTTCTAACTCTTCTGTTAAATTTTCGAAATCAGTTTTTGTAAATAGTGATTCTTCAATTAGTGCTTCCTCAAATCTCAATATTGGATCTCTTTTTAACCAAAATTCTCTTACCTCATCATCAACATATTCAGCAGGATCATGGCCTGCATGGCCGTAGTGTCTGAAAGTCACTAATTCAACTAGAGTTGGACCTCCTTTACTCCTTGCTTTTTCACAAGCATCATACATTGTGTCGATTACTTGATAAATATCATTACCATCTATGAGTTTAGATTCTATTCCATAACCTAATCCTCTATCAGCAACATTAGGTGTTCCAAATTCAACTTCATTTGGAGAAGAATAAGCAAATTGATTATTTTGGACGGTAAAAACAACAGGCAAATTATGAACTCCTGCCATATTAATGCTTTCATGCCATGTTCCGGTAGCTGTTGCTCCTTCTCCACAATTGGCTACTGCTACTACACCACTATCAGATTGTTGTGAAGCTAAAGCCCAGCCAACTGCTACTGGTGCAGAATCAGGTAAGGGAGAAACAACCATTAAAGTTCCTTTATCTACAACTCCAAAATGACTATTTCCGTCTCTACCTTTAGAAGGTCCGTGTTTCTTTCCTAAAAAATTTAATGCAATTTCATTTAAAGAAACACCCCTTTTAATTTGAACCCCTAAATCTCTGTGTGTTCCACCAAATATATCATTCTTCCCCATTCCAGCTCCAATACCAGCCATTGATGCTTCTTGGCCTATTCCTGGATAAACTGCTCCTGAAAGTTGTCCACCTTTATAAAGCTTTAATAGCCTTTCCTCTAGTAGACGCTGCGTTTTCATTGACTTGTATATATCCCATAGCTCTTCTTTATTTAAACTTTTTGAATACCCTTTCCTTTTAATTGCTTCAAGTCCCATTAATGTAAACCCTTACCGCTTAGAGACATTAAAGATTC
>Ga0208410_1001608_pt1 | contig 11520 bp, 9 predicted proteins | sample ETN02SmetaG_3_FD_185787 | JGI IMG/M metagenome (GOLD analysis project Ga0208410, IMG submission 185787) | Marine microbial and viral communities from oxygen minimum zone, Eastern Pacific Ocean - ETNP2014F10-02SV257 (SPAdes) (version 2) | ecosystem: Environmental > Aquatic > Marine > Oceanic ... | reverse complement strand
ATAGCCACCATATCTCTTTGCCAGTTCTTGAGCTTTATTTATATTTCTATTTGCGATAAAAAGTTTATCAATTTTCTTATTCACTAAGTGTTTTGCGACCAATTCTATTGACTCACCAGCACCAATAAGAAGAGCAGAATGACTATCTAATCGTGAAAAGAATTGGTTGGCTAAAATAACAGCGGCATAAGATACAGAAACAGGGCTGTTGCTGATATTTGTATTTGTACGTATTTTTTTTGCGAGACGAAATATATGATCAAATAACTTTGAAAAATCTTTTGTTATAGCCCCCGATTCAACAGAGGATTTATATGCATTTTTTAATTGGCCTAATATTTGCGGTTCGCCCAAAATCATAGAATCTAAACCACATGCTACCCGACTTAAATGAATAATTGCTTTTTCGCCCTTCAAAGAAAAAAGGAGGTCCTCTGTGTTTTTATTGATATTTTTATTTTTTTTAAGCCATGTTTTTGTATATTCCTCTCCTTCTTCATTAGCTTGTAGATAAAATTCAGTTCTATTGCATGTTGACAGTATGACGGCCTCTTTTATTTCATCGCTTGCTATTAAATCTTTCAGACAGGATTGAATCTCTTCATGAGAAAAAGCTAACTTTTCTCTATAATCTAGCGAAGCATTATGATGATTGAGACCAATTATTCTGAGTGTCATTATTTTTATTCAAATAGTGGTTTTTAACGTATGATAAATCAACTGGGTTCTATCTGCTTGGATAGTATTCGTAAAAATTGAACCAGCTTATCAAGCATAATTATATGTTAATTAGAAAAAAATACCGTATTTCAATAACTTATCTCTCACTGGCTTGCCTATCAATCTTTTTTTTGTTACCTCAAATAACTGGATCAACTGAATTAAATAAAACTGCAAAAGCGCACCTTAAATTAGCTGAAATAGCACTAGAAAACTCCAATTTTGATGAAGTTATAAAAAGATACAAAGACGCTGTCAATTCTTCTAGTAATATTGAAATATTGAAGGAAGCTGCTTGGCTAGCAAAAAATTATGGATTTTTAGATCAATCACTGCAATTTGCAGAAATTTGGGTTGATAGAGAACCAGACAATGACACGGCATTATTATTCCTTGTTAACAGGCAATTGGAATCAGGCTTAATTCTAGCGGCAAAAAAAAATTTAAAAGAAATAATTGTCAAAACTGAAGAGAATCCAGAAGAAGTTCTTTTTTCCATATACTCATATCTATCTGACGCGAAGCCAGAAAATTTAGAAAAACTCATATACTCATTTACCAGGATATATCCCAAGTCAGCATACATAAGATATATATATGCTGCTTCTCTGCTAGAGAATAACAATGTTGAAGAGGCACTTATTCAATCTGAATTAGCCATCCAGTTGGAACCAAGTTGGGAAAAATCCAGTCTACTCTACGCTAGAGCACTGCTTCTTGCGGATAGGACTGATGAAGCAATTAACTTCCTTGCTTACTTAATAGGAGATCAGCTTAATCCAAGCAAAGAATCAAGACTGGAGTTGGCTTTGGCATATATGTCATCTGATCGGCTGGAAGATGCGCTCGGTCAAGTGAGTCAAATCCTCTTAGAGAGAAGTGCGGAATTTGAAGCAATCAGGCTTATGGCAATTATTAATTTTCGATTAGGTGACCTTAATTCAGCAAGACAGGATTTTGATGAATTACTTGCACAAAATGTTTTTCAAATGGATGCTGTTTTTTATTTAGCCAGAATTAATGAACAAGAATCTAATATAGCGGAGGCTATAAAGTTGTATTCACAAGTGACGTCTGGTGTAAATGCAATCTATTCCCAAAATAAAGTGGTTCAACTATTGCTCTCTTTGAATAAGGTTGATGAGGCCAAGAATCATCTTAAGAATTTTGGAAAAACTCATCCTAAGTATATGCAGCGCTCTATGATGCTTGAAATGAGTTTACACCAACAATTAGGAGAATATGAGTCAGTATTGACTCTATCAGAAAAGTTACTCTCCTATAATCCACATAATAACTCAGTTGCATCAATTAGAGCGAATATCTTATTGGAGCTAGATCAAGTGTCTGAAGCTATAGATGCATACGCACTGCTTGCTAAAAACTCACCCAGAGATCCGTTGATCTTGAATGCATATGGATATGTTCTTACCAATCATTCTAATGACTTCAAGAAAGCTGAGAAATTAATCAAAAAAGCGATCAAATTGGACCCAGAAAATCCTGCAATAATTGACAGTTATGGCTGGGTTTTATTTAGATTAGGTGAATATGATTCAGCATTGAAAGAATTAGTAAAAGCCTATGATTTATATAAAGATCCAGAAATTGCAGCACACATCATTGAGGTTTTATTGATTTTAGATCGAAAAAAAGAAGCAAAGATTCGTTTGACCGAGGCTCAAAATTTATTTATTAACAACAAATATCTTGAGAATGTCAGTGAACGCTTTTTTGAGTGACTCTATGAAAATACCCCCTAAATCAAATATTTTCTTACTTATGATGGCATATCTGATAACAGGTTGTGTCTCCAGCAATCAAAGTTTGTTTTTAAAGGACAATAAAGATGCCCTTTATCCATTATTTGATGAGTGGAATGCGAGCGGACGTTTTGTTGTTATTTATGAGAAGGAATCAATAAACGCAAAATTTATATGGAAACAGGAAACAGAGGGATTTGAACTTCGTATTCTAAATTCATTGGGCCTGAGATCGATTGTATTTCGAGGAAATAATCAGGGCATAAATTCCATAGATGGAGCTACCCCTGATGATATAATCACTAATGAAGATCTATTAGAATTGATACCTCTGAGTGAGATGCGCTTCTGGCTTACTGGGAATCCTAACCCAATGATTGAATTTTCACTCTATACTAAAGACTCCGAAAATATTTCGTTTACACAATCAGGGTGGAATGTAAAAATTCTTGAAAATAGAGAAATTGATTCATTCTATTTTCCAGGGAAAATTAATATCAGTAATTCTGAATCATCAATTACTATCCTGATATCTGACTGGAAAATCTGATTAAATTTATTAATTCATAAACGAGATTTGACACATTCAACAACGAACTTCACAATTAACAGATTATTTTGTAAGTATAAGAGTCTGATGGGGTGTAGCCAAGTGGTAAGGCAACGGGTTTTGATCCCGTCATTCGCAGGTTCGATCCCTGCCACCCCAGCCATAATAAGGGCTGTAAAAGAGAGTTGTTTGTTAATAAGCTGAGACATTAAGCATGATTATGAGGAACTAAACTTTGGATTCTGCATCAATAGCAATTATCTCAGGAAATGCACACCCAAAATTAGCGCAAGATATCGCAAAATATTTGCATTTACCACTCACTAAAGCTCAGGTAGGACGCTTTAGTGATGGAGAATTTAATGTTGAAATACTTGAAAATATTCGTGGCAAAGACGCGTATATAGTCCAGTCCACCTGTCCACCTGCCGCTGAAAACCTGATGGAGCTGCTCGTAATGACCGATGCATGTAGGAGGGCGTCTGCCAATCAAATTACAGCTGTGGTCCCTTATTTTGGTTTCGCTAGACAAGATAGAAGGCCAAGGTCATCAAGAGTTCCTATCACAGCGAAACTGGTTGCTAGATTATTTGCATCTGCTGGAATTGATAGAGTGTTAACCGTCGATCTTCACGCTGAACAGATTCAAGGATTCTTCGATATTCCTGTTGACAATGTTTATGCGTCTCCAATCCTTCTTGGTGATGCATGGAAGAAAAAACACAAAAAAATGGTAGTGGTATCTCCAGATGTAGGAGGAGTTGTTAGAGGAAGGGCGCTAGCAAAGAGATTGGATAATGCTGACCTAGTAATTATTGATAAAAGACGATCAAAGGCGAATAAATCAGAAGTCATGAATATCATAGGTGATGTGGAGGAAAAGAATTGCATCATGATAGATGATATGGTCGATACGGCAGGAACGTTATGTCAAGCAGCAGACAAGTTAAAGGAGAGCGGTGCCGACACTGTACATGCATATATCACTCATCCGGTATTATCAGGACCAGCTATTGAAAGAATTTCAAAATCAGAAATCGATGAAATCGTCGTCACTGACACAATACCCCTCAGTGCTGAGGCGCAAGATTGCGGTAAAATAAGACAATTATCAATCTCTGAACTCTTAGCTGAGACCATCAGGAGAATCAGTGAAGAGGAATCAGTAAGCTCTCTTTATCTTGAATAATCTAAAAAAAAATAGATTTAAAATAAAAATACTATTTCCTAAGCGCCTCCTTTAAGCTATTATGCCCAACTCAGTGCAGTTTGGTCGCGAACTGTGTTGATAAATTTACAATATAATCAATTATTTAATGGAGATTAACCATGAGCGAAGAGTTTAATCTTATAGCAGAAATGCGAGACGATCAGGGTAAGGGTGCGAGCCGCCGCCTTCGTCGACAGGGCAAAGTGCCAGCTATTATATACGGAGCTGGGCGTGAGCCAAGATCACTGATGTTTGATCACAACAAGGTCTTACAACAGCTTGAAGATCCTTCTTTTTATTCCAGTATTCTTAATATTAAGGTAGGGGACAAGAGTCGAGCTGCAATTGTGAAAGATATTCAAAGACATCCAGCAAAACGACGAATACTTCATATTGATCTTCAACGAATTGTTGAGGATGAGAAAATTAAGATGCAAATTCCTATACATTACCTTGGCGAAGAAGAAGCTGTCGGTGTCAAATTGGGTGGCGGAACTGTTTCCAAACTAATGACAGAGCTTGAGATAACTTGTTTACCAAAGGATTTACCTGAATTTCTTGAAGTAGACATATCGGAGCTTGAGCTTGATCAGATGTTGAATGTTTCTGATATAAATCTTCCTGAAGGCACAGAAATTTCAGAGCTTTTGATTGAGCAAAATCCTGCAATAGTCTCGATTCAAGAAATTAAAGAAATTATCGAAGAGGACATTGAAGGCGAAGATACTGAGGGAGAATCTGAAGCTGATGATGCATCAGACTCAACCGAACAAGATCAAAAAGAAGAACAAGGTCAATCTGAAGGGGATAGCGGCGAAGAAACTCCCAAGGATGACTAGCAACAACATTATTGCTGGATCAGTCTAAGGCGTTTTTTTGTATGAATTCGAATCTCTCAGTAATCGCGGGTCTGGGTAACCCAGAAAAAAAACACTCAAAAACATTGCATAATGCGGGTTTTTGGTTTGTTGATGAAATTGCTTCCCAGAACAATGTTGAATTTTCAAAAGATTCAAAATTTAATCTTGAAATATGTCAGGTGAATTTAGTTGAAAATGATATTTGGTTAATCAAGCCTCAGAGTTACATGAACAACAGTGGCGGACCAATATCTGCTTTCCTTAATTACTATAAAATACCAACTTCCAAGATGTTAGTAGCGCATGATGAAATAGACCTGTCACCAGATTCTATTAAACTAAAAATCGGCGGCGGTCATGCTGGTCATAATGGTTTGAGGGACATAATAAGACATTGCGATAATAATTTTATGCGTGTTCGTCTCGGAGTTGGTCATCCAGGCAATAAAACAGAAGTTACAAATTATGTTTTAAAAAATGCATCAAAATCACTCCGCGATGCGGTAGATCAAAATATTGAAAATGCTATCTCTGTCCTTCCCACACTGATATTGCAAGGAATTCAGGAAGCAATGAAAGAACTTCATACAGCCTCAAAAAATTCAGATGAGGACAATAATAAATGTCAATAAAATGTGGAATTGTTGGGTTACCAAATGTGGGTAAATCTACCCTATTCAATGCCCTTACTGCTTCAGAAATACCCGCTGAAAACTATCCTTTTTGTACTATTGAACCCAATGTAGGTATTGTTCAAGTTCCAGATGAACGCTTGGACGCAATTGCCAATATTGTAAAACCCAAAAAGATTATTCCTACAACAATGGAATTTGTTGATATAGCAGGACTCGTTAGCGGCGCCTCAAAGGGAGAAGGTTTGGGTAACCAATTTCTGGGAAATATTAGAGAAACTAATGCTATTGCACATGTTGTGAGATGTTTTGAAGACGATGATGTAACTCATGTTTCTGGATCAATAGATCCAATCGACGATGTAACCATAATCAATACAGAACTGGCTTTGTCTGATATGGAAATGGTTGAAAAACAACTTCATAGAGCTGTAAAAAATGCCCGCACAAACGAAAAAATGGCAATACTTAAGGTCGATACATTAAAAAAAATATATTCTCATCTCGATGATGGCTATCCATTGAGATCAATTAACTTAGATGATGTTGAAAAAAGCACAATTAAAGAATTGCAATTCTTGACTTCTAAACCTGTCATGTACATAGCCAATACTAATGAAGATGGGGTTAAAGGAAACAAGCATACTGAAAGGTTGGCACAATATGCACAGAACGAAGGGTCACAAGTGGTGACGATTTGTGCTTCTATTGAGTCTGAAATTGCCTTGCTGGATGGAGACGACAAACATGAGTTTTTAATGGATATTGGTCAGACTGAACCGGGTCTCAATAGGGTCATCAGGGGTGGTTATGACTTATTGGGACTGCAAACATTTTTTACTGCAGGGCCCAACGAGGTCAGAGCTTGGACAACGAAGATTAATGCAACCGCACCAAAAGCTGCAGCTGAAATACATACTGATTTTGAGAGAGGTTTTATTCGTGCAGAAGTGATTTCATTTCAGGATTTTATATCAAAAGAAGGTGAACAGGGTGCGAAAGAAGCAGGTTTATTAAGATTAGAAGGAAAGGAGTATATTGTTAAGGAAGGCGATATTATGCATTTTAGATTTAATGTTTAGTATTGATTTTAAGACTTGCTTGACACCGCAATTGCTTCAACGGACAATTCCTCTTCTTCTATTGTAAATAATGGTGATGTAGCTCAGGTGGTTAGAGCGATGCACTCATAACGCATAGGTCGGTGGTTCAAGTCCACCCATCACCACCATCTTTTCTCTTTATAACAGATCTCTAATCTTATAGAGCATTACACCTAATGCCAGTATCGGTTTTTGAAATAAATGAGTTCCAGGAATGGCAATCGGTTTGATCTTGTTAAATAGATCAAATCGCTCCATTGAGCCAGAAATAACTTCAGCCATAATTTTGCCAGCCAGGTGCGTCGTATTGACTCCATGACCTGAATAACCTTGACTGTAATATATATTTGAATCTAATCTCCCTATTTGCGGGACATGGTTGATTGTTACTGCTATTTTTCCAGTCCATCCATAATCAATATTTACTTCATTAAGATTTGGATATATACGAAGCATTTTTTTTCTGAGTTCTTTCTTTATGTATTCATCATTATCTCCATGATAATTAAGCCGTGTTCCAAATAATAAGCGTTTATCACCGGTTAGACGAAAGTATTCAAGTATGTAGTTCGGGTCACAGACCGCTAAATCTTCTGGATTTATGATTTTGATTTGTTTTTCAGAAAGCGGCTCGGTTGTGATAACGAAACTATTGACTGGAATAATAAAATTTTTCATTTTTTTATCGAACTGATGATATGCGTTTCCGGTCAACAAAATACTATCAGCAGACACAGATCCTTTTTCTGTATGCACACGTGGTTTTCTCGTTTTATCTATTTTAATTACAGGCGAACTCTCAAAGATCCTAGCTCCGAGCGTTTCTGCTGCCATTGCTTCACCGATACACAAATTGAGTGGATGAAGATGTCCGTTGCCCATATTAAGGAGACTACCTATATATTCATCAGTCCCAATTAATTCACTTGTTTTTTGTTTGGAGAGAACAGCTATTTCATGAGGGTACTTATGACTGAGCATGGCCTCATAAAAATTTTCAATGTCTCTCATGTGTCTTCGCTTTATGGCAACGTCTAAATAACCCCATTTTAAGTCGCAACTGATATTATATTTTTCAACATTTTTTCTGATGATTTCATTGCCTTCCCATCGCATATCCCATATCAAATCATCATAATCAGAGCCATACTTTTCTAGCATTACATCATCGCCTGAGAAGCCACCAATAATCTCACCGCCATTTCTTCCAGATGCACCCCAGCCAACTTTATTGGCCTCAATTATTATGACTTTGTAGCCTAATTCGCTGAGATGGAGTGCTGCTGAAACACCGCTGAAGCCCGCGCCAATGATACAAACATCTGCATTATGATCACCCTGAAGCTCAGGGTAATTTGTTTCTTTATTGATGCTGGCAGCATAATATGAGCCAGTGTGATTGGAGGGTTTCATGTTTATTCTTTTTCAAACGTTTTGTCTAATAACTCTCTCATTATTTCCCTCATTTCTCTTGCTTGATGTTGTTCATCTTTTTTATAACCAGTCCATACGGCAACTGTATCTCGTTCTGCGTTTATAAGAAGACCCTGACCAGCCCAGCCACCCTTGAAAAAATCACCATTCTCATAAACTGCATCCCATTGATAAATATTATGTCTAAGATCATCAGGCATATTTGCAGTAGGTATATTTTGATATAAATTTTGCATTAGCTTTGGATTACCCTTAGTTAGGATAAGGTCAATATGTTCATCACTTATGATTTTTTCCTCAGATACCGTTTTATAACTCGGTGTGAATAACAATCCAAATCTAATCATATCCCTCATATTTGCTAAAAAACCGCCATGTGAAATTGGAATTCCATATCTAGGTGCGATGAAAGATGCATCTGACTCTGCTCCAATCTTAGTCCATATCTCTTTGCTGAGCGCATCCTGATAGGGCATGCCGCTGAGCTCCTCAACAAGCCATGCCAATACAAACGTATCAACACCAGAGTACGAAAAAATTTCGCCTTGTGGTGCATTTCTTTCAATTTTTGTATTTATGACAAAGTCATATGGAGTATCTTCTGCATCTTCAGTTCTAAAGCCATCACCAATGGACATAGAATAGAGGTAGTAACAGGATTCAAATGTTTCATAATTATCAGAACAATCCAGTCCTGAAGCCATATCCAGAATATTTCTGACCCTAATTCCAGCATAGCTTGTGCCTTTTAATGCATCTATATAGAAATCTATTGGTTTGTTCACATCTAATTGTTTTCGTTCTTCATATATTCTTAGAAGAGTTGCTGGGAGTACTTTTGAAACCGACCAATAAATCGGCTTCTCATGCGCTTGCATTCTGGGATAGCTCTCAAAAATTATTTTACCTTTATGAGCAATCACAACGCCCATTACGGTAGATTCATCGTGATGAATGAAGGTTTCAAAATTCATGAGACCGACTGGTGTATTTACCTCAGTGTCATTGATATTACTTACCAAGTTATAATCGAGAGCGCTAACTGGACCAGATCTGTATACATTTACAGTGGTGAGAATCTGGTGAAGATTTTTATTATTCCAGGCCATGTCCGTCCCATTGACGGTCCACCAAATATTATCTTTTGGGAGTTTTTTTAATTGCTCCCTTGTTTCCTTGACACTGGAGGATGAAACAAATGCGCTATTCTTAATTTGAGGATCACTTTTCAGGGGCACCCAGAATAATAAGCTCACAAGGATTGTGAAAATTTTTTTACTTGAATCCATGAAGTAAATCCCCCATTTTTTTGTATACCCAGATTATATTTGAAAGTAAAATTAGTTTTAAATATAGCACTACAATATGACCTAAAAAAGAAATCAATGACTGATACTCAAGAGAAAGTAAAAATCGTTTTTACCCCCTCAGGGAAAAGGGGCTCTTTTGAGATTGGAACAAAAGTGTTGGACGCAGCCAGACAACTAGGTGTTGATATTGATTCTGTTTGTGGTGGAAGAGCAATCTGTGGCCGCTGTCAGATCAATGTTCTCGTGGGCGATTTTGCAAAACATAATATTCATTCTGATTTCACTTCAGTTACAGAGATTTCAGAAGCAGAAAAGAAATATGCTGAAAGAAGAGGGCTGAATGAAGATCGAAGATTAAGCTGCCAATCTTTATTAAAATCAGATGCGGTAATTGATGTCCCAGCATCATCTCAGGTTCACCAACAAGTGGTGAGGAAAGAAAACGAGTCACACGATATTGATATCAATCCAATAATAAAACCATATTATGTGAATGTCGCAAAACAAAAAGAAAAGCCACTAGAAAAAAAATCAAATTCCTCCTTGCATGAGATAAAAACATTCAAAATTTCTGTTGAAGAACCGGATATGCACAAAGGGACGGGAGATTTATCAAGGTTAAAAGTAGCCTTAAGTGAGGAATGGGGCTTAGATAATTTAACTTGCTCATTAGAGGTGCTGCAATCCCTGCAACCAGTGTTGAGAGAGGGTGAATGGAAGGTAACAGTCGCGGTTCGCAATAACGAAGAAATAATCGCTGTATTTCCTGGTTTTAAGGATGAGCTGTTCGGGATCGCTGTGGATGTTGGATCAACCACTATAGCTGCTCATCTTTGCGACCTATCTACTGGAGAAGTTTCAGGAAGTGCGGGTTTAATGAATCCACAAATACGTTTTGGTGAAGATCTGATGAGCCGAGTTTCATACATAATGATGAATGAAGGTGGAGAAAAAGATCTGACTCGCGTTGTGAGAGAAGCAATCAATGAGATAATAACAACAATCATTAGCGAAAATAATATCGATGCAGAGGACATACTAGAAATGACCTTGGTCGGTAACCCAATCATGCATCATCTGGTTTTGGGAATCGATCCAACAGAACTTGGAGCTGCACCCTTTGCATTGGCAACAGATTTAAGCGCTGATATCAAAGCCAAAGAATTGAACTTGAACATTAATTCAGGTGCTTATGTTTATGTTCTTCCATGTGTTGCAGGTCATGTAGGAGCAGACGCAGCAGCTGTATTGCTTGCAGAAGAGCCCTTCAATAAAGATGAGATTTCATTAATTGTTGATGTTGGCACAAATGCAGAAATAATTTTAGGTAATAATCAGAGATTATTAGCGGCTTCAAGTCCTACTGGACCAGCGTTTGAAGGTGCGCAAATCAGCTCGGGTCAGAGAGCGGCGCCAGGTGCCATCGAGAGGGCGAGGATTGATCCAGAAACACTGGAACCACGATTTAAAGTTATCGGATGTGACCTCTGGTCTGATGATGAAGACTTTGAAGTGAACATTCCAGTTGGGGGTATCACCGGTATTTGTGGATCTGGGATTATTGAAATTGTTGCAGAAATGTTTCTCAATAAAATTATCAATCAAGATGGGAAAATCAACAAAGCGCTCTCAGAAACTTCTTCTCGAATCATCGAAGATGGAAGAACTTACTCATATGTCTTGCATGATGGAGAGCAAGTAATAAAGATAACTCAAAATGATATTCGTGCAATCCAGTTGGCAAAAGCAGCGTTGTATGCCGGCGTAAAATTATTGATGCATAAACTAAGTATCGAAAAAGTTGATCGTATTCGATTGGCTGGTGCTTTCGGATCTCATATTGACGTAAAATATGCCATGGCACTGGGCTTGATTCCAGATTGCCTAGTTGATGAAGTATCATCAGCTGGGAATGCGGCTGGTACAGGCGCTCGAGTG
>Ga0208410_1001606_pt1 | contig 11526 bp, 7 predicted proteins | sample ETN02SmetaG_3_FD_185787 | JGI IMG/M metagenome (GOLD analysis project Ga0208410, IMG submission 185787) | Marine microbial and viral communities from oxygen minimum zone, Eastern Pacific Ocean - ETNP2014F10-02SV257 (SPAdes) (version 2) | ecosystem: Environmental > Aquatic > Marine > Oceanic ... | reverse complement strand
TAATTCTAACTGTATAAAAAAACCGATGTCTTGATGTTCGATAGTCTCTCCCAGTGATATTGATGATAATCAGTCGAACTCCGCTTCGAGCATCTTTTTGTGGAGGGGGAACGGATATAGACTCTTTTTCTTATAATGAAGAAGAAGGAGGCATGGTCGTATCTACAACTCTACAAAGCTACATACATATTACTGTGAATAAAAGATTTGATGATAGAGTACGTGTTTCTTACTCTAAGATGGAATTAGTCGACAATTTCGAAGATTTAGAACATGAACTTGTCCGTGAGGCAATGCGTATAACAGGTATTACATCGGGTGTAGAAATTACTACAATAGCCGATATTCCTTCCCGAGGGACAGGCCTAGGATCTTCTTCTTCAGTCACAGTAGGGTTATTGAATGCATTACACGCCTTTGCTGGCCATCATGCTTCACCAAAACAATTAGCCGAAGAAGCATGTATGATTGAAATAGAAATTTTAAATCAACCAATTGGTAGACAAGATCAGTATGCTGCAGCCTTTGGAGGTATTAATTCTATATTATTCTCTTCTGAAAGGGTAGAAGTAATGCCGTTAAAAATAAATAAAAATATTATTGAGAGAATAGAGGCAGAGTTTTCACTTGTTTTTACTGGCTTATCCAGAAGTGCAAGTAAAATTCTATCCGAAACAAGTGACAGTCAAGAAGCCAAATTTAAAAGATTACGTTTGATAAGAGATCAAGCATTTGTATCAAAAAAAATGCTAGAAAACGGTGAATTAGAAGAATTAGGAAAATTGCTTGCAAATACTTGGGAATTAAAAAGAGAACTTTCCCAAAGTATAAGTAATGATGAATTAGATACAATTTATGATAGTCTAATGGATTTGGGAGCAAATGGAGCCAAACTTCTTGGAGCAGGAGGAGGGGGCTTTTTTCTTGTACACGGATCATCTGAATTTAGAGAAAGATTGTTTTTAAGTTTCGGTAAAGATTACAAAATTTTGCCCTTAAAATTAGATTCATATGGTTCACAGATAATTTATAACGCGATTTAACGGGTTTTTAACATGAAAAAATATGTTTCTCTCAGTTCATTATGTACTTTTATGATTATTATTTCTATTTCTTTACCATGTGTCAATGATGCCGATTCGGATTTTTCAAATTTTGATGATTCCTTCAAGTCTTCCGAGGTAACATTCGAAAACAATATCACAGGTAATGCATTTCTAAATATCACAGGTCCGATTATGATCAATTCAGAATTCAATGCATCTTGGTTTTCAGAGATTTTAATTTTGGAATCATATGGGACCGATCTTCTGCCTAATCAGTCAAAAGGAATAAGAAAACAAATCGATCAACATATGGGAAATAATGATGGAATTATTAATTCTAGCGAGGTTAATAATTTTAGTGAATTAATAGTTTCTTCGAGAGATTGGAATAATTCCTTCTTAGGAGGATGCTGCTCATTTGATTATAGTCCATTAATCGCAATTGAAAATGAAATAATTATCAATCCTCCTGTGGTAGGTCTAGTTAACATTTCTTCAGATTCTTGGGGTTGGATTGAATCAGCCAATTTAATCGGATTAACTGATAATAGAATAACTAGAATTATTGATTTACCAAGAGAAGGGGCCTTAATTGAAGAAATACCTCTACAAATCAAACTTCCTGAGAGTTGGGAATTTAGATACAGTGCAATGTCCGAGATAATTAATGGTGAGCCAAATACTTTTGTTATTAATCGAAGCGAATCTCCTGTAGCCTCTAATATCAGAATCACAATTGGAGAAAACTTCCCTCCTTCTTTATCTGCTTCTAGGTACCCTCTTTCTTCATCATCTATTTCATTGAATGGTTCTACTAGTTATACCAGTTTTTGTGAAGATAGTATACTTGAAAATCCAATTCTAGAATGGAAAATAAAAAAGAATAACCAATTATTAGATACTATTCAGAATGCTTGGTTCCAATTAAACCCTAGTGAATATAATTTTTCTCATGGTGAAATCGCCAGTATCAGTCTTACCTGTACCGATTCCCATAATGCCAATTCTTTTTGGTCTGAAAACATAGTCATTGATGGAATTCAGCCTGAATGGAGTGGTGAAATTTCACTAGATAATGGTAATAATTTCCATAATTTTGATACTTATGGTGATGTTTTATCAGTAATTTCTGGAAGTGAAATAAGAATAAATATTTCTGCAACTGACGAGAGTCAATTACCTACATCGATCGAGTTATTAACAAATATTTCTGAGGGTTGGAGGCAATATGAATTGAATGAAGGCGAGTTTTCTTTTACCGTATCACAAGGCTCGGGAATCAACGGCTTGCATCTTAGTATTATAGAACGCCATCTTGAAAAAGAACCAACTGAAATAGGGATGTGGTTAGCAGTTACTGATGATGCAGGAAATACTGTCACAAAAGAATGGAAAATAGAAATAATTGATGGAAATTCACCAACAATATTAATGGATATAATAGCAAATGGTTCTTTAATTGAATTAGATAAATCTGCTAGAGAAGGAGATTTAATTCAATTGGTTTTTTCTAATTCATATGATGATTTGGATTCGATAAATGACACCTCATGGGAAATTTACTTAGATGGAGAAATAATTTTACCCAATACTCCTTGGTCAGAAGAAGTTGAGAAACTATCTATCCCTGTAATTAATTCAGGTTTCCATGAAATAACTGTAATAGCTACTGATTCGTCCGAAAATTCTAGGACGGAAACCTTTCCTTTGACTATATTTCCCAAAAGAGGAGTCGATCTAGAGGTTGTTTCTCAATCATTAACTGGTGATTTATTCAAAGGGGGCAGTGCATCGTATGTTTTGCACATGAAAAACAATGGTTTCGATGATGCTTATGCCAGAGTTTGTATATCTGATACTTGTAGTAAATTTGTTGATTTCCCAGGCGCAGAATTAGAATCAAGCACTATTTCAATTATAGAATATGATTTCATTGTGCCTAATAATTCAGAATTAAACATAAGTATTGTTTGGAATAGTGTATCTGCAAACAATAATGGAAATTTCTTTATTGAGTATGACTTAGAATCTGAAACTGAAAATTCGCCACTCTTTATAATTCTATTACTGATTATCATCACAGTCTCTATTTTTATTTCTCGAAGTCGCACATCAACCGGAAAAAGCAAATAAATTTAATCAGGAGACCGGATAGATATTGACTAAACCAATGGACGGACAAATATGATGATGTTGCCTGACTACCCAGATAGAGTAGTTTCTGAGCACAGAATCAGAGTAGAAAAATTTGCCATAGTGTGTACTTTATTGTTAACTACTGCTGGCGGATGGTGGCTTTTTGCAAATCTTGGTAACAATTTAGATGCAATAATAAAATTCGGGCCTATTGCGGTATTGTTTCTTTCGGCTTTTTTGATATCAGAATTAATTGATTTCACCCCAAAGTCTAGATCTATAGTAGCTTCATATTGTAATATTCTTTGGCCTTGCATTTTAGCTTTTATAGGGCTCCATTATTCAGATAATGCAAACATATTTTCCCTTCTAATCTTATTTCTTATTGCATTAATATTATGGTTAATTTCCAACTCCATTTTGTCTTATAGTTTAGCAAGTAGAAGATTAAGAGGCATCACTAGTATTGCAGGACTCGCAATATCGTTGGCAATACTCTCTTCTACTACTGACTTACTTCCTTGGATTTTTGTCATTTTAGCTAATTTATTTACTATGATTCCCGATTTATTATCTAAAGACCCAGATTTTCTAGATAGGAAGAACTTTGCGAAAGAATTAGACAAGGCAGAGTTAAAAATCTTAGAACTCAAATCACTTGGCCACAATGTACAACAAGCCACATCTATATTAAAAATTGCAAGAGAAGAAGGTTTTGATAATCCATCAGAAGGAATGAGATTAATAGATGATGCAATTATCGATGCAAATAAGATAATTGCCTTTTCTAAAGATTTGGATGAAATAAGGGCTGATTCTTTATCGGCTATAGAAAAGTCAGAATTAGTAACAAAGATACCAAAAAAACCCCGCCAAAAATTCGAATTAGGCGACAAAGAATTCGAATATGGTTCATTTAGAGATGCTGAGATATTATACAGGGAAGCAAAAGAACAAGCAATAATTATTGAGAAATATTGGCAAGAAGCATCTGATATAATTTCCACTTCTGAAGATATCATTAGCGACTATTCTGGACATCAAATAAAAGATATTAGTGGGATATTAAATTCTGCAAAAGATGCATTATCTAGAGAAGATCCAAAAGAAGCAATACAAATTGCTGAATCAATAAAATATCATATATCTGAGATTGGTTCAACAGAAGAAATCGCAATAAAAGCAATCAAAGATGCTGAAGACGCAGTTTCTGTCTTGAGCTCTAATATTTCAATTGATACCAAAGAAAGGATAGCTGAAGCAAAGGACGCATTAAAATCAGGCGATTCAGCTCTTGCAAAAGGATTAGCTAACAGTGTTATACGTGAGATAAATTCTACTTCTGAGGCTATGAACAAAGTTCAGAAAGCTTTGAGGCAGAGAAAAACATTGGAATCAAAAATGCCTACTGGTAAGTCAAACTTAGACTGGATGTCAAAATTAGATTCTATTGCTCAAACTTCAAGTAAAGGAGAATGGATTACAGCATCTAAAGAATTAGATTACCTAACTAGTGAATTAAGGGACTTTGAAGAAGAAATAAAAGAAGCCAATGAACTAATGTCCTTCATAGAGGAAGAGTGGATAAGCGTTCGTAAGAAGTTAGACTCTGCTGGTATAGATGTACAAGATAGTGCGAGAATTAGTATAGAAAAAAATATTTCAGATATTACACAATTACTCAAAGAAGGTGAGATACAAGACTCTCTTTCATTAATTTCAGAATCAGATCTACTTATTGAAGAAATCAGACGTAGGATTTGATTATACGGGAACATATTCATCCGCTCTAGTAAAATCAATTCCCTATTTGAATAGTTTTTTACATATATTGTTAGCATTCAATATCACTATTATCTCCATTGTCTTCAAATAATCTATGCATTCTCGTTAAACCATCGGGTTGGAGTAGTCAGGTTATCTCGTCGGGCTCATAACCCGGAGACCGGTGGTTCAAATCCACCATCCGATACCAAAAATGAATTTAAAATGAAAGTGAAAAATCGATGCACTAAGAGCAAGATATAATTTTAAGCACTTTCATTTTTAATTAAAGGGTTATTAGTTGGTTAATATACTAAACTCTCACGAGGTATCATCATAGTAGGTGATAAAATGAGTAAAAAAACAGCGAGTGAAAAAGTAGAAGAAAAAGAAATTGTGATAGAAGTTGATGAACCTGAATTAACGGTCGAGGATCTGCCTGGTGTTGGTCCAGCAACTGCTGAAAAATTACGTGAAGCAGGCTTCGAAGAATTACTAGCTATTGCTGTCATGAGTCCCTCAGAATTAGCAGAGCAAGCAGAATTAGGTGAAGCAGTATCGGCAAAGATAATTGCAGGAGCAAAAAAGATGGCAAATATTGGAGGATTCATTAGTGGTAATGCATTACTAGATAAGCGTAAAATAGTCCAAAAATTAACATCTGGTACTTCATCACTAGATGAATTATTAGGAGGAGGTTTTGAAACACAGTCAATAATAGAAGTTTATGGTGAATTTGGAAGTGGTAAGACACAGATAGGTCATCAATTAGCAGTTAATGCGATCCGGCCATTAGAAGAAGGAGGCTTAAACGGCGAGGTATTTTATATAGATACTGAAGACACATTCAGGCCCGAGAGAATAGCCCAGATGGCAGAAGCAGTAGGCATCGATCCTGGTGATGCTTTAGAGAGAATTCATGTTGCAAGAGCATATAATTCTGCACATCAGATATTACTTGTTGATGAAATAAAAAGAATGGCAAAGAATATTGATGTTAAATTAGTCATTGTAGATTCTCTAACTAGTCATTTTCGTGCAGAATATGTTGGCAGAGGGATGCTGGCAACTAGGCAACAGAAACTCAATAGACATCTGAAAGAATTAAAACAACTCTCAGATGTTCAAAACTCTATCGTTTTAGTTACAAACCAAGTCATGTCAAAGCCAGATGCTTTATGGGGAGATCCAACAAAAGCAATCGGTGGCCATATAGTTGGTCATGCAAGTACATTCCGCCTATACCTCAGGAAATCAAAAGGAGGGCGCAGAATAGCACGTCTTGTTGATAGCCCGAATCTTCCTGAAGGCGAGGCAGTCTTTACAGTGACAGCTGAGGGCCTACAGGATTAACTGTAGGCACCCACTGTCCTATTAATTAGTAGAAACTTCTTGAAGTTGAGCACTTACTTCTTGAATCAGTTTACCAACATGATCTTTGGAGAAAGCCATTTTTAATCCACTTGCAGCAAATAATTCTGTAAGCCCTTTTGTATATCCCAAGGACAATCCATTTTTATACAGTCTAAGTGCTTTTTCATTATCTTCTTTATGGAATTTCCAAAGTTGTAGGGCACCTAATTGGGCAATTCCATATTCTACATAATAAAATGGTGCCCCGAACAAATGCCCTTGCAGTTGCCAACTTGTTTCTCTTATTTTTTCTAAATTTTCTCCTTCACTGTTTATTCCGTCATATTCTATTTTGGATCCAAATCTTTCTTGTATTTCTAACCATTTTCCGACTCTCTCTGCACGAGTATGGTTTGGATTTTTATATATCCAGTTCTGAAATGAATCAATGGTTGCCATCCAAGGCATAAATTGTATAATGCCTTTTAGATGTTTTATTCTTGCTCTTTCTGCATCTTCTTTTTCATAAAACTCTTCCCAGTAAGGATGCGTTAATAATTCCATAGACATGGATGCCACTTCGGCAAATTCTATTGGGGAATCTCTTTCATTAATTAAATCTAAATGACCTGAATAGAATGAATGAAAAGCATGTCCTGCTTCATGAATCATAGTCTCAAGATTGCGTTGTGTACCGGCAGCATTCATGAAAATAAACGGCATTCTACTTTTTTGTAAGTAATATTGATATCCGCCAGGGGCTTTACCCTTCCTACTTTCTAAATCTAGACAATCATTTTCTTTTAATAAGTCAAAAAAATCTCCTAATTCCTTTGACATCAAGTGAAATATTCTCGAACAACCATCTATCAATTCATCTGCGTTAATAAACGGTTTCAGAGGTTTTTTGCCATCAATATCTACAGATGAATCCCATGGCCTTAGTTTTCCTAATTCTAATTTTTGCTTCCTCAAATCATTCATCTGATGTTTTAGGGGCATACATGAATATTCTATCGAATCATGAAATTCCAAACAATCATCTATGCTGTAGTCAAACCTATGCATAGCTGCAAACATGTATTCTTGAAATCCCTTAAATCCAGAATTAATTGCAATTTTATTTCTTAAGTTAATCATTTCTTCAAAAATAATTGAAACCTCTTCTTCATCTTGTAAAATTCTTGAGGTAGTAGCTCTCCAAGCAGATTCTCTTATATTCCTATCAGTACTTTCTTGATAAATTGCCATCATTGGTAAAGTTTTTTCTTCTCCTTCAAAAAATACTGTTTGTTTACCTCTAATTTCATTATATTTTGTACCTAATATCGATAATCTTGTTTGTAAAGGTATATTCTCTTCTCTAAATATCTTTATATCGGATTTTATTCCTCTTAGCATTATCTCATAACGTTTAGGTAAGTCATCTACAAAATCATTATTGATAATTTTTTTATTTATTATATCATTATACTCAGATAGTTTAGGCTGAATATTTTCTACAAAATCTCCCCATGCCTTTTGATATTCTTGATTATCTGTTTGACTTGTCATATTTATGTAAGTTCTAGCACGAGTTTCAGAGATAATTTCACTCAATTGTGACTCATCACGAATCAAATCCTCAATACAATTAGCACTATTTATCTCTCTCTGTTTCAGATTATCCAAAAAAGGCTCAATATTTTCCCATTTACTCGCATCTAAGTCATCTGGAGCAAATCTAGATTCCATTATACAGCCTCAATTACGATGAGATTTAGGGCCTATTGGTAGTGGACCTTCTTCTCTACTCCACTTTATGCATTTCCATTCTTCTGCATCTTCAATTACTTTTTTTCTTATTTCTTCTATTTCAGGATGATCTGGATTTTGATTTTGAATCCAACACGCTGTACAGTATCTCTTTTTGTTATAATCAACAAAATTACCACTGGTACAAGCCACTTCACAATTGACGCAAAATCTGAATCCGTAGAACTTGGACATAACTAACATTCGACCCTTGGGTTCTACATATCAGTTTGTCTATTGTAGGCTGACATTTTTACAGTTCTGATAATGACATGTGAGTCAAAAATAAATCTTCTATTTCAGAATAATTTAGATTAGTAAAGTTTCCTTCTATGCCTATTCTTTCTAAACCATTTACATCAGGTGTCGGCCTTTTTGGAATAATTTTAGCTCCGATAAATTCTGCCAACTTTCTGGCCTCATCATCTTTATCAGAATAATTTTGTCTTCTAATTTTTATCTCTCCGATATCTATTTTTTCTTCCTCTGGAATGTAAATTATCCATGCCTGTTCATCTCCCTTCTTTACGCCCGCTCTCTGGAAAGCTGATTTTATCTGATGAGTTCCTGACATTAGCCTCAAAATCTCTACATCAGGAGTTCTAGCAATCATTTCCTTTCTCTCTTCTCTCCTTCTTAATCCATACCAAGATGTCCAAAGATGTACTTCACTTGCTACAATTTCATCGGCTAATAATGCCCAACGATTATTTTCTCGAAAGTCATTAAATTTCGATATCAAACCGTCTAAATCATTTATTGGATTATGAAATTTTACTCCCCATGCAGGAAACCATGGTGTCGGATGTGTTATTTCCATATGACTGCCTCTTGATATTTACTAATTATTTTTATTAGAAAGTAGTTTTGCAGAAGTAATTATATTTTCTACTAATTTTTCACTCCACCCTCTCAAATCTGAAAGTTTATATTTGTCATTTTCTGTTAACATTGTTAGATCTTTTATATTAACTACTCCAAGTGTATTATTGAGCTCCCTTGCTCTAATCCTACCTACTCCTCTCAAAGCAACCAATCCTAGTAAATCAGACTTACATCCATATCTGACTCTCTTATGAATTTCATTTATTGACTCTAGTAACAGTTTATGTGCATCTTTATTCAAATTTTTTAAATCTTCATCTTCATCTAATATTCTTCTAATAGCATATAATATCCATTCTGCTAATTCAGTCCTGCTACGTAAATCTCCAGGTTGTACGCTCCATTTATCTTCCATATCTTCAAATTTTAACTCATTTATCCATGATTCCAGTACTAAAGCCCCTTTAATTTTCTCTTCTTCTAAGTCAGAACTTTCTGTTAATATCTCTCTTGAATGATTATGCAAGGATGCTTGAATAATTTCATAATCAGAATTTTTTGGCCATAAAGGTAAGAAGTCTGGAGTACTTACTGCCAAATGTAAAATCCCAAATGGAGATATTTGATGGTATTTATCGTCTCCTATTAATACCTCCATTGCCCTCTCTAGGCCATTTTTTATAATTCTCCCAGATATAGGATTTAGATAAAGTCGAGATACTCTCGCTCCTAGATTTGTTGATTCATATGTCATTGTAGGCAGTTCAGGTAAACTCATATCTTCAAAATCAATTGAACTAGCTTTAGTAAAACCAAAAATTGCAGGCCCTTCTCTAGGGGAATATATTTTCTTTTCCACGATACTCTGTTCAGAAATGTCCAATCCAGGAATACTGGCTGCTGAATTCACCCATGATGGCCTCAAATCTTCCCAGTTTTCTTCTATATCATCCTCTACATACTGCAGTATCCTTTCTTTGACTACTTCAGATTCTCCTTCTCGCGTAATCATGCCATTATTAACTAGCCAATTGATTGAATCATCTATTCTAGAAGCCAAATCTTCAGTACTTAATTGAGTTGATAGAAACGTTTTTTGAAAAAATCTACCAAGAGCATCTCTGTCTCTTAAATCGCCAGTAGATATCATCGATAATACATGAGTTAATAGATACGGGTCTTCTTCTGCTTTTTTTGCATTTGGGTTAGATAATTTTGATATCACATTTTCTGGTTGGCCACTGATATATTTTTCAGCTAAAAAATTAACCTCTTGTTCACTTTTTGCCAGTATCCATGATTCTCCCCTGGTATCGTATTTTGGTCTACCTGCTCTCCCCATCATCTGTTTTATTTCCATTACTGAAATGGGAATATTTGTCCCTGCGGCGGTATTCCAACGTTTATAATCACGTATTATTACTCTGCGTGCAGGTAAATTAATGCCTTGTGCAAGAGTTGGAGTGGCAACTAAACAATTTATTTCCCCATTTTTAAAAGCCCTCTCTATTTTCTCTCTATGCTGGTTACTCAAACCCGCATGATGAAAACCTACTCCGCCTTTCAATGCTGAAATCAATTTATTACCAAGAGCAGACAAATCCCCCTTATTTGATAAAGAATCAGATAATTCACTCCATGAATCTATGTTTTCTTTACTGTAAATAGAACTATTTATTTTTGACTTCTTGATCACATGTTTAGCTAAATCTCTCGCCTCCTTTTGTGCCGAAGCTCTAGATGCGACAAAAATTAGTAATTGACCTTTAGATTTAACAGTATCATCAAGAACCGCATTTAATCTCTGCGTTCTCCTACCTTCAATAATTCTAGGCTCTGGTTTTTCTTCTATTTTTTTACTATCAATCTTGTGAATAGTTACTTCCAGACCATTTAAAGTTCCGTATTCTAAAGAAACTGGCCTCCAATCAGATTTAACCAATCTAGCATCTAACCAATCCGACAATTTTTCCGAATTTCCAACTGTGGCCGAAAGAGCAATTATTTGTACATCTGGTTTTTTATGTCTTATTCGTGATAAAACAATTTCTAGAGTCGGACCTCTTGCAAAATCATTTATCAGATGAAATTCATCAACAACTAAAATTCCTATTTTATCCATAAATTCAGATTTTTTACGTATCAATGAGTCAAGTTTTTCACTTGTACACACAATTATGTCTGAATTATTTACAGATGATGTTTCTCCTTCTCTATCTCCAATCGCCAAGCCCACTTCCAAATTCATTTTGTTAGTTATTTCCTTTAGATCTCTAAATTTTTCTTTAGCTAGTGCCTTCAATGGAACAACATAAATTGCTTTTTGTCCTTCTAAGTCATTAACTAATCTGTGTATTATTGTAAGATATGCTATCAATGATTTACCACTTGCAGTAGGAATTGTAAGCATCACATTGTCGCCTTTCAGAGAATATGGTAATGCTTCAGATTGTGGAGGAAATAAATCTTCTATTCTCCATTTTTTTTTCAAAAATGATACAATTTTCTTTTCCAAACCCAACTCATCAAGACGAGTCGAAGGATACTGCATAACAATGCTCTTGTTTGGCCGTTCTAAAGGATACCGCTTTATTACTGAGATACTTAT
>Ga0208410_1001605_pt1 | contig 11527 bp, 13 predicted proteins | sample ETN02SmetaG_3_FD_185787 | JGI IMG/M metagenome (GOLD analysis project Ga0208410, IMG submission 185787) | Marine microbial and viral communities from oxygen minimum zone, Eastern Pacific Ocean - ETNP2014F10-02SV257 (SPAdes) (version 2) | ecosystem: Environmental > Aquatic > Marine > Oceanic ... | reverse complement strand
GGACTCAAGATCATCGTATAAGATATCCTTTCTCTTAGGAGTTCGTGGGTTCGAATCCCACCCCCTCCATATTTTCTAAAAATTGTTTAAGTGATTATTTTGTAATTGTTATTCGATGACTAGTAATTTCTTTGTGAATCTTTGAAATTTCTTCATTCTTAAAAGATAGATTACATCTAAAACATTTCCATGTTTCACTAGCCATGGAACAAAAAGTATCTTTTTTGATATAAAGTTCGTGTATCATTTGTTCATGTTCTAGACTATCCAACCAATGATTTAGATATTTTAAGATACGATGGTTTGTATGACTGATCTTTTTGAATCTGTATTAGAATTTTCTTATATTGGAATCTTTTTTTTATTAATTCTTGTAAATGCTGCACCACTTTTGATGCCTCCAACTTGGATTATTCTTGCATCGTTTTATGCTATAGATGCATCCTATGATCCATTAGTATTAGCCTTGGTTGGTGCAACTGGTGCAACGATTGGAAGATTTATTCTAAAGCAAGTATCTACAATGTTTAGAAAATTTGTACAAAAAGAACAAAAATCTAATCTTGATGCAATTGGGAATTTTTTAAATAAAAAAAGATTTGGTTATATTCTAACTTCATTTCTTTTTGCTGCAACTCCACTTCCAAGTAATATTTTATTTGTAACATATGGTCTTCTTAAGGCAAAAAGCATAGGTCTGTATGTTGGATTTTGGGCTGGCCGTGTAGCATCATATTACTTAATGATCTCAATTAGTAACATAGTCTTAACGCCATTTGTTGAATTATTTGAAGAGCGATATATTGGAATTTTAATTGCTGATGCATTAGGAATATCTGTAATTATTTTGTTTACCTGCATAAATTGGACTCTTTTATTGACTCAAAGAAAATTCAAATTAACTAGACCAAAACTATGGAAATTATGAATCAACTTGAAAATTTAAAAAAAATAGCCAAAAATAAACTTGCTAAAAATGATCCTGCACATGATTTTGAGCATGTAATGAGAGTATATCGTAATGCTGAAAAAATATGCAAAACTGAAAACGGAAATAAAAAATTAATCTTGTCTGCTGTATTGTTGCATGATATAATAAAAATAAAAAATAGAAAAGATTCTGCTCTCAAAAGTGCAAAATTTTCAGAAAAAATTCTAAAAGAAAATCATTTTTTAGATAATGAAATAAAAATTATTTCTGATGCAATCAAAGAACATAGTTTTTCAAAAGGTAAAACTCCTTCTACAATTGAAGGAAAAATTCTTCAAGATGCTGATAGGCTGGATGCTATAGGTGCTATTGGTTTAGCACGTGTTTTCTCGTTTAGCGGTTCAAATAACAGATCTTTTTATCACCCAAATGACCCATTTTCAAAAAACAGATCTCTTGATGATAATAAATGGGCTTTAGACCATTTTTATGAGAAATTACTTACTCTAGAAAAAAAAATGAATACTAGGACCGGTAAAACTCTTGCAAAAAAACGCACAAAAATCCTAGAAAATTTCCTTAAAGAACTAAAAACTGAAATTTAACCATAATCTAGATATCGCTGGTATCTTTTCTCAACTTCACTATTTTCTCCACTCATAATTAATTTTTTTTCATCTTCAAATCTATTTTGCATATATTGATTGATATCTTTAAATTCATTTTTACCTTCAAATGATTTCATTAATGATTCCATTTTAGAAAAATATTCTACTGTTTTCTCTCTAAACTCTTCTTTTGTTGGATTTTTTATTTTATTCATTCTAAACCATAACATTGCCCAGCTAGCACCTGAAACATGTGGTAATAGATCTAGTGCTCTTATAATTTCAAATTTTTCGTCGTCTCTCATTTAGAATCTTACAATTTTTCTGCTATGTGTTTTGCAAAATAAGTAACAATCATGTCTGCACCTGCACGTTTTATTGAATACAATATTTCTTTAGTCATCTCATCTTCGTCTATCCATCCTTGCATCGCTGCGCCTTTGACAAGTGCATATTCACCTGAAACACTATATGCTGCAACAGGAACATTAAATCGTCTTCTAGTTTCTGAAATTAAATCTAAATATGTTAATGCAGGTTTAATCATCACAATATCTACGCCTTCATTAACATCTGTTTCAACTTCTCTCATCGCTTCTCTTGGATTTGTAAATGGAACTTGATATGTTCGTCTGTCACTAAATTGTGGTGCACATTCTGCAGCATCTCTAAATGGTGAATAGAAATTTGATCTATGTTTTGCTGAATGAGACATAATTGCTACATCTGTGAATCCTTCATCATCTAGTGCTTTTCTAATTGCTTGAACTTGTCCGTCCATCATTGCTGAAGGTGAAACAACATCAACACCTGCTTTTGCTTGACTTACTGCAACTTTTGCCAGTGTCTTTAAACTAGAATCATTATCAATTTTATCATCATGAATCAATCCGCAATGTCCTGATGTTGTATACTGACAAAGACAAACATCTGCCATTATGACTATTTTATCTCCAAAATTCTTACGAATTTCTGCTATTGCTTTTTGAACTATCCCATGTTCTACAAATGCTGATGTTCCATCATCATCTTTCTCACTTGGAATTCCAAATAACATAATTGCAGGAATTCCCAATTCTGAAATAGTATTAACTTCATTCACTACTTCTGATAATGGAAGTCTTTCCATTGCAGGCATCGAATTAATTTGTTTTTTTGCCTCAATTCCTTCTTCAACAAAAACTGGGCATATCAAATCTTTTGGTGAAATAGATACTTCCTGAACTAAATCCCTCATTTTTTGATTAGTTCTTAATCTCCGTAATCTTGTTTCAGGAAAATTTGTCATGTTTGGTATGTGGTCTAATTGAATATATTCCTAAGCCGGAATTAATTCTTCAATATCAAATTCATGCTCAACAAAATACTCTACTCTTGTCTTTTTGAATTCTCTTGAGCTAAATAGAATTTTATATTCTTCAACATTTATCTGATCTTGAATATTACTAGCCATTTCGTTTGCTTCAGAAATTGACTTACAATGTATCATAGAAAATACATTATATGGCCAGTCAGGATATACGGGTCTCTCATAGCAATGACTGACTTGTGGAAATGCACCCAATTTTTCTCCAACTTGATTAATCTTATCTTTTGGAACTTTCCATACAATCATTCCATTTGCTGTAAATCCTGCTTCTCTATGTCGAAGAATTGCTGCAAATCTTCGCATAACTCCAATTTTTTCATAGTGTCTCAATTTTTCAAAAATCTCTTCTTCAGTAATTCCTAATTCATTTGCAGCATTTAGAAATGGTCTATCTACAATTTCAAAATCTTTCTGTAATTGTCTAATGAATTCTTTATCCTCTTCAGTTGCAACAAAATTTACTTTCTTAATTTCTTTTTTTGTTTCAGAAGGTTTTACATCATGTTTTTTTGTTTCCACCATATCTAATTTCACTCCAATTTTAAATAATTGTAAAGTAGGTAACATTCTCACTTTTTTTATTCCATCTAGTTTTGAAAATTTATCTAATTCAGTTTTCAAATCTGAACCTGGTGGAACTGCTAATGTGAACCAAAGATTGAATTGATGTTTTCTTTCATAGTTGTGACTTACTCCTGGATGTTTGTTTATAATTAATGCAACTGGTTCTAATCTATCATTTTCAATTTCCATAGCAACAAGTGAACTTGTGTATCCTAGTTTTCTTGTGTCAAATATTGCACTAAGCTGTCTTAAGACCCCTCTTTCTTTCATTTTTGTTAATCTGCTCTTTACCTCATCTGATGAAATACTGAATTTTTTTGCAATCTCATCAAATGGTCTTGGGACAAGTGGGAAAGTCCATTGAATCTCGTTTAATATTTCATTATCAATTTCTTCCATATTTGACATATATCCAAAATCTATGAAATCAATTAAAAAATGTAACGTGTATTCTTGAATGTATAAATTACATTTTGTTAATAGCAGATCGTTGATAATTGATCTTCATCTAAATGAAAAAACTGTAATTATTGTTGGCGCTGGCAATGAGGCCTTGAAACGAACAAAATTGCTTGAAAATGAAGGTTGTAAAATTATTGTAATTGGCGAAAAACCACATTCTGAAATAATAAAACTCTCTCAAAAAAATAAAATCATATTAAAAAAAATTAAACTAACTTCCACACTTTTCTTAAAAAAATACAAACCTTTTCTGGTAATTGCATCAACAACTGATAATGCCTTGAATCAAAAAATAGTTCAAACTGCAAAAAAAATGAAAATTCTTGCATATGCATCTGATTCTCCTGATTCAAGTGATATCTCTTATCTATCTCTAATTGATATCAAAAAAACAATCAAAGTTGGAATTTCTACTGGTGGTAGCAGTCCGATTATGGCAAAAAAAATTAAATCAAAAACTGAAAAATATCTCCAAAAAAATATCTCCGACAAAGATATCCAGTTAATTAAAATTCAAAAATTTGCACGAAATGAATCAAAGAAACATATCTTAACCACCATTGAAAGAAAAAAATTCCTTTATGAATTGATGAACGATAAACGTGTTAAAGAGTTATTAAAAGATGGAAAATACCACGCAATACAGACGACAATTAAGAAAATGGTGAAAGATTGGAAATGACAAAAAATATCATAAATGCAAGAGTTACTTTTAAAAAATCACCGATCCATGTACTAGAAAGATTCTCTTTAGGTGATTCCGAAAATGCTTACAGATCTTTTAAAGATCATACTGGTTTATCTGAATGTGTAATATTACAAACATGTAACCGTGTAGAAATTTTTGGTTCTGGTAATACTTTTGATAGAGAGCAAATAAAAAAAACTTGGGCATCTCTATCTGGTTTAGAAGAAAATAGCTTTAAAGATAATTTGGAATGGTCACAAAATTCTGATGTCTATGAACATTTACTAAAATTAACTTCTGGTTTAGACTCTATGGTTGTTGGTGAAGAACAAATCATGACCCAAATTAAAGATTCGATTCAATCAGCAAAAAAACTAAAAGTTTCTGGTGAATCTCTAAACACGTTATTTGATAAAGCAATACGTGTTGGTACTAGAGTAAGAACATCTACAGGTATCAGTAAAGGAAGTATTTCTGTTGGTTCAATGGCTGTAAAACTTGCAGAAGAAAACGTTGATGAAATGAAATCTAAAAAAATTCTCTTAATTGGAACTGGTGAAGCTGCAACTTTAGTTGCAAAATCATTAACAAAACGTGGATATCCATTTTTTATTTCAAGTAGAACAGTTGAACGTTCAACATCATTTTCTAAAACTGTGGGTGGTCATCCAGTTGATTTTAATTCAATTTTAACTGGGTTTGAAAATTATGATATCGTGTTTGTAGCTACTACTGCACCTTACTTTTTGGTCACATTTGAGCGGATACAAAAGGCTCTTGAAACAAAACATTCAGGAATGATGATATTAGATCTTTCTAATCCTAGAACTGTTGATGAAAAAGTTGCAGAACTTCGGGGAATAAAACTAATGAATATTGATCAAATTGCTGAAATGGTTGATAAGAATATGAGGAGTAGAATTGGTCAGAAAAACTCTGCAGAAGAAATTATTAAAGAAGAATTGCCAGTATTAGAAGCCACTATGAAAAGATTAGAAGCTGAACCAATTGTAAAGGATGTTTTCAAAAGTACTGATGCAATTAGAATAAAAGAACTTGAAAAGGCATTCAATATGCTCGGTGAATTAAATGATTCTCAGAAAAAAATAATCGAAGACTTAACCAAATCTGTTGCAGAAAATATAATGTCAACTCCTATGAACAATCTCCGAAAAGAAACTGAACATGGTAATTCTGATGTAATTGATGCAGCATCAAAATTATTTAATTTTAAAAAAGAAGATAATTAATGATTAAATCTCATTTGATTTGATTCCTGTTTGAAACCAATTCTCTCATAAAATGGAATAAGTTTTTCTTCACAATCTAGAATTGTTTTATAACATTTCATTTCTTCTGCTTTTTTTAACAATGATGTGACGAGTTTAACTCCTATTCCTCTTCCTTCAAATTCTTTTGATACCACCACATCTTCAATATGTCCTACATGTCCTCCATTATGGATAAATTTCTGTTCAATTAACAACGTTGTTGAACCAACAATCTTTCCATTTTCTTCTGCTACATGAATAATATGATCTGGATTTAAAATAATCTTTTCTAATATTTTTTTTGCAGTTTCTTTATCAAGATCACTTGCCTTTCTTAAACTGTCTAGACTCTCTAAAAATCCATTTTCAATATCTGTTTCAACTATTTCTCTAATTTTAATATCTGACAATTCTCAATTCTTACCTTTTTTTGTTTTATATTCTTGATTTGTTTTTTCATAAGTTTCTTTATCTCCTATATCGATGAATCTTTTTTTGGAAACAATACTATTGATTTTCTTTTTCTTTACAAGCACTTTTCGTATCACAGTATCCATACCATATGGTTTATTCTTTGGAATTAATTGAAATACATCTGGTTCCATTACGTAGCAACCCATATTGATTTTTGTACTAATTTCTGGTTTTTCATTCCATGAAACAACTCTTCCATTATTTTTTGTGTCAATAACGCCATATTTCAAATTAAATCTGTAATCATAAAGGCTCATTGTAATATTAGATTTAGATTTTTTATGTTCAATAATCATGTTTTTTAAATTAAAATTATAGATTGAATCTCCATACAGACAAACAAATGTATCATCGATAAATTTCTCAGCAGTTTTTAGCTGACCTGCAGTTGCAAGTGGTTTATTTGAAATGGCATATTCAATTTTTACGCCAAATTTTTTACCATCTCCAAAATAATCTTCAATTTTCTTTCGTAAATAACTCACACAAAGTACTATTTCTTTCACTCCGTTTTTCTTAATCCATTCAATCAGGTATTCTAAAATTGGTTTTTCGCCTAGTGGAAGCATTGGTTTAGGTTTAGATTTTGTATATGGTTGTAATCTAGTTCCAAGTCCTCCTGCTAAAATTACTGCCTTCATGAGTTTGTATGCACTTTTCAGTTCTATTTATGTCCAATTACACAATATTTAGTGAATTATTGGATTAGTTTTATTTTCTTTATTATCTCTGAAGGATTTTTTCCAAACACAATTATCATTGCTTCTTTACCAACATCTCCCTTGTGAAATATTATGTCTGGTATTTTTGAATTTAAACAATTAGAAATTCCCCAAGAAATTGAAGAATTTTCTTTTAATTTTGAACTTTTTGGTTCGTCATTCCTATCATAACTTAATACGATCATTTTTTGTTTTTTGGCTTTAGTAATTACTTTAGGATCATATTTAATGTTGATTGCTGATTGAACATCTGGAAATTTTTTAGAAACTTGAATCATTGCTGTTGCCACATGTTGAGAACCTCCATACATTATGTCCCCTGCTTGTTTTACTTCTTTACCAGCTTTTACCAATCTCCCTGAAATTCCTAATACATTAGAAATTTTTTTTGGTTTAGGTTTTGAAAAAACAAAATTTGTTTGGCATTCTGGAATTAGTTTTTCTACATTTTTAATATTTTGAAAATCTAATATTGATTTTGAAAGCTCTTTTTGTATATTTGGAATTTTTTTATGAGTAATCCTAATACCTTTTCCTAATTTTTTCGAGTTTTTAATAGATTGAATAACATACTTTTTTGCTTGAATTGCAGCATCGTTAATTGATCTTTTCATTGCTAAAGATGCTGTAATGGATGCAGAATAGTTACATCCACTACCGTGATTAATAATTTTAATTTTCCTTCCTTTTAGAATATATTCTCTTTTTGATTCCAAAACAAAATCCTCTATTTTTCCATTTGATTCTTTTGAACCTGTAATTATAACATTTGTTGCACCTAATTCTTGAAGTTTTTTTGCACTCTTTCTAACTGATGAAATACCTGTGAGAAGTTTTGCCTCTTTTTTGTTTGGAGTAATTATTGTCGCTAGAGGTATTATTTTTTTTTGAAAATCTTTAATTGCAGATTTTTTTAGAAGTGTTGCTTTTGTAGTTGATTCTATGATAGGATCAACTACAATAGGACATTTTTGTTCTTTAATGATTGAATGTATAACTTGAATAGTTTGTGAATCATAAACCATGCCAATTTTTATCGCATCTATTCTAAAATCATTCAATACTGATTTTAATTGTGATTTAATATTGCTAGGCAAAATAGGTAAAATTGCAGAAATTTCCTTTGTGTTCTGGCTAGTAATTGCTGTAATTACCGTGAATCCATAGACTCCATGATTTTCAAATGTTTTAATGTCACTTTGAATACCTGCACCAGATGATGGGTCTGATCCTCCAATTGAAAGGACATTCATGTTGATCGTAGATTAAACGATTGTTTAAATCCACCATTTGATAATTTGAAATATGCCTACTCAAATGACATCTGCAAGACGTGGTATTGCTACTGATGAAATGAAACAAGTAGCAAAAGATGAAGATGTAACGCTTGATTGGTTAATCCCAAAAGTTGCATCTGGTTCTATAATAATTCCTAGTAATAATGTAAGAAAAGAAAAAATTCACAATGTTGGAATTGGGAAAGGAATGAAAACAAAAGTCAATGTTAACATTGGTACATCTACACTAAATGTAAATTTCGAAGAAGAAATTGAAAAAGCAAAGGTTGCTGTAAAATATCATGCAGATACTATAATGGATCTTAGTGATGGTGGAGATGTTGGTATTATTAGACGAAAACTTTTGAAAGTTTCACCTATAGTATTTGGAACTGTTCCAATTTATGAAGCTTATAATTTTGGTGTTGAAAAACACAAAAATCCATTAGATATAACTGAAGATGATTTTCTTAAAGCATTTGAAAATAACATAAAAGATGGAGTTGATTATACAACAATTCATTCAGGAATTACTAAAGAAATTGCACAAAGAATTCTTAAAGTTGAAAGATATGCAGGTGTTGTAAGTAAAGGCGGTACAATCACTGCAGCATGGATGTTAAAGTATGATAAAGAAAATCCATACATAACTCATTTTGATTACATGATGGAATTAGCACAAAAATATGATGTAACATTTAGCTTAGGTGATGCATTAAGACCAGGTTCAATTTTAGATTCTCATGATGAATTACAAGTACAAGAAATGATTAATATCGCAAGATTGGCTAAACGTGCAAATGAAAAAGAAGTTCAAGTTATGATTGAAGGACCTGGACATGTTCCATTAGATGAAGTTACTGCAAATGTAAAACTTGCAAAATCTATGATTGGTGATGTACCTTACTATGTTTTAGGACCTCTAGTAACAGATATTGCATCTGGTCATGATCATATTGCAAGTGCTATTGGAGCTGCCGTCTCTGCAAGTGCAGGCGTGGATTTATTGTGCTATCTTACTCCATCTGAACATCTCGCATTACCAAATGCTGAAGAAGTTAAAGCAGGATTAATTGCATATCGAATTGCTGCACATGCAGGTGATATTGTAAAATTAAGAGAAAAAGCAATAAAATGGGATATGAAGATGAGTGAAGCTCGAAGAACACTTGATTGGGAAAAACAATTAGCCTTATCAATTGATCCTGAATTAGCAGCTAAGATTCATGGAAGAACCGGCCAACATCCTGGAAATAATGTACCGTGTACAATGTGTGGTGGTGCATGTGTTTATCTCATGTTACCTCAACAAAGAAAATATGAAAAAAATCCTGAAAAACTAGAACAATCTAGTTAATACTTTATCAAGACTAGGTACTGTTGAAAAATTATTTATCTCATCAATCTCAATCCATTTTGAATCTGAATTTTCCCAATTCAATTTAATTTCTCTATTCTTACAAGAAAATAAAAATGGAAAAACTTCCCATTGATGATTTACGTATTGAGGAGATTCGATTACAATTGAGTCTCCTTCTTTGATTAATTTGATATTTGTATCTTCAATACCAACTTCTTCAAAAATCTCAATTTTTGCACGACTAAGTGGTTCTTCATCTCCTTCTATTAATCCACTAATTCCTGCCCAAAGATTTTTCATTGTTTTTACTTTTTGACTTCTTTTTAAGAGTAAAATTTTGTCTGAATTTGTTAAAAACGTGGTGACGATTTTTGTCTTATGCATTATTTCTCAATTGTATTGACCATCTTTGTTAATTTTTTGTAGGATTTTTCTAGGTCAACATTTTGAGAGATTTTCTCTTTGTTTGTATTGATGTATTCTATGATCTCTTCACCTTTTCCTTCTTGTGCAGATGCTAGTAATCTGCCTACATCTTTCCAAAACTCCTCTGCTACTTTTCTAATTTCTGGATTTGATATTATGGTCTCAATTAATTCAGGAGATTCCGTCATTATACTTTCTGCTAATATCTTTTGAGCTTTGAATGTTGTTCCTGCCATTTTTTCTGTAAGTGATATTTTATCATCCTTTGCTAAAATATTTGCAAATGCTATGTTGATTAGATGTGTTAAACCTAATATCATTGCAATTTTTTTATCATGTTCAGTTGAATCTATTGTAACAAAATTACCATCTGGGAAAAGAGATTTTGCAACATTAAGTTCTTTTTTCCCATCTTTTATTGGGATTAAAACAATATTGTGATTTTTTAGATTTTTTGCACCTGGTCCAAACATAGGGTGTATGCATATTGGTGAAACCTTTGCAGGAATTTTTCCTAATGCAGTTGCTGTTTTTGACTTTTGTGAGGTAATGTCTATGAGATATGATTCTCTTTTCATTTCTTTTGCAATTAATCTGATAATTTCTGGTGTTTTTTTAGTAGGTGTTGATAATAAAACATAGTCTACATTCAAAATTGCACTGATTAGTGATGTTGCTTTTTTGATATTTTTTGCAACTGGATTTGTATTATCAAAACCTGTTACCTCAAAACCTTTTTTTGAAAAATATTCAGAAAACCATTTGCCCATTGCACCCCCTGCACCAATAATTGCAATTGTTTTTGCCATTCTACATCTACAACCTAGCTTTTATTATGTCCATGCCTTCAATCAGTGCTTTAACATCCAAACATGCTGATATTCTAAAAAATTCATTATAATCTCCAAATCCTATTCCTGGTGCTATGGCAACTCCGTGATTCAATAATTCTTCTGATAGTTCTGAGGTATTAATTGGATTTTTAGTACGTGCAAAAATGTACATTGCGCCATCTGGTTTTACAAACTCTAATCCCATATCTTTACATATATCTTCTAATTTTGATAATCTTTTATTCATTATTTCTGTATTTTCAGTAACATCATCATCTAATGATTTCATGGCTGTATATTGAATTGGTTCTGAAACATTTGTTAAACAAAGTGCTTGTAATTTTGTTAATTTTTCAATAATATTTTTACTTGATATTAGATAACCAATTCTATATCCTGTCATAGAATGTGATTTTGAAAATGATTGTGTAACAATTGTTTTTTCATAATCATATGACAATATGCTATTCCATTCTTTGTTTGAATAATTACTGTAAATCTCATCACTGAGAATATACAAATCATTTTCTTTTGCAATGTTG
>Ga0208410_1001600_pt1 | contig 11539 bp, 10 predicted proteins | sample ETN02SmetaG_3_FD_185787 | JGI IMG/M metagenome (GOLD analysis project Ga0208410, IMG submission 185787) | Marine microbial and viral communities from oxygen minimum zone, Eastern Pacific Ocean - ETNP2014F10-02SV257 (SPAdes) (version 2) | ecosystem: Environmental > Aquatic > Marine > Oceanic ... | reverse complement strand
CCGAGAGACGAGAGACGACGAGACGAGTATAATGTAGATGTACGATTACGCGCGCACCCGCACCGCATCGCGACCACCGAGGGGTGGGATCCATCCATCCATTCTTTTTTTGTAACGCCCAAAGAGAAAAAGTGACGAAAACTTCCGACACTCCGCGACGCATGAAAATCGTCGAGCGCGCGCGTCGCGTGCGCTCGCCCGACGACGGCGCGCTCGTGAGTTATCTCGGTCGATGTCCCGACGACGGCGTCGACGTCTCGACGCGTGGGGTGACGGTTTTCGTCAACGGTTTGTCGAATGCGTGTTTTCAACTCACCCCGTTCGCGGACGCCGCGCTGACGCACGGACGCGCGGTGCTAGAGTTTGACATGCGCGGACACGGCTGTAGTGAAAACCCTCGCTCGTACGACACCGTGAGCGCGCGGTCGTTCGCGAGGGACGCGTGGGCGGTGGTTGATGATTTCGTCGGCGTCTCCGCGCGGCGGGACGTCGACGAGTCCTCCGCGCGGCGGGACGTCGACGTCGTGGCGTATTCGTACGGCACGCAGATCGCGTTGGAGATGATTCGCGCTCGACCTCGGCGCGTGCGCGCGTTCATAAGTCTTCTGGGCACGCCCGAGCGGATATTGGATGGATTGCTTCCCGCGTGGCTCGCGAACGCGACGATGCGGACGGCGACGCGCGTGCTCGGCGAGCGCGCGAGCGCGGCCGTCGTCGGCGCGGCGTTGAAGCTCGCGACGACGGCGCCCATGGCGATTTGGGCGTTGAGTCGCGCGACAGGGTACCTGCGGTCGCCGTATCGCGCGTTTGTACCGTTTTTTGAACACTTGGGACGATTGGACGCGCGCACGTGGTTTCGTTGCGTCGTCGACGGGCACGAGCGAGGGAGCGTGGACGTGTTCGCGGACGCGAACAGGGAGTGGTACGTCGCGTTAATAGAGGGTGATCGCGATTTCGCCGCGCCGCGGAGGGTCGTTCGGTCGTGGGAGCGACACGCGGATTTTTTCGTCATTCTCCGGGGCGTCGGGCACGACGGGCCGACGAGTCATCGCGAGGAAATGACGGCGCTCGTGCGCGACGTGTACGGCCGCGTGGACGAATGGTGGACCGAATGGGTGGACCGAAAATATTCATCTGCGTCGCGTCGTCGTTCGAATCGACGACTCAACGATGGCTAAGACTTTAATACACACCGAATCGAATACCTAGCTAGCTACGGCGGACGGCGACGCGTCTCGTCTGTACGCGAGTAAGAGCGCGTCCAACGTTCCCGCGCGAATCGCGCTCTTCATCTCCTTTCGATCCCTCTCCGCGAGTGATTTCGACGTTCGCACCGGTCCCCATCGCGGTCGACCCTTTTCGTGAATCACCGCGCACACCCTTCCGTCGCCGAGCGCGTGCGCGCCGAGCGTCTCGTGCATCATCGCCTCGGCGACGCGCGCGTCCTCCACGTTTCGTGGATCCGTCGCCAACGCCGCGCGCGCTTTCTCGGCGAACGCGTTCGCGGTGTCGTCGAGGAATTCTCGAGCGTCGTCCAGAAACGCGCGAGCCTCGGCGATGCCCGATTCGTCGAGCGCGTACAACTCGGGCGCGTGCTCGACGAGCGCGCGCACGGACGTCAGACATCGCGCGAATCGATACGCGTCGTCGTCCGTGGAACCGCGCTCGCGGAGCTCGCGCATGATGGCAACCAGTGGACGAAGGGCGTTCGTCTTCGCCTTTTCCGCGTCCGCGAGGTCTTCGCGGACGAAGGCGTAGAAAATCGGCGGCTCGCACCATCGCGCCGCGCGTCTCTGAAAGTACACGACTTCGTCCATGAAGGCTAACGATAATCGACGCTCCTCGCACATGACGCAATCGCGAACGGTGTACACGCAGTGGATGATGTTCGGTGGGGATAAGAGCGGCGGTCCCCCGGCCTCGAGCGCGGCGACCCAGAGCGTGGGACAGGGATCGTCTTCGTCTTCGTCTCGGGCGCTCGCAGCGACGCCGTCGAACGCGCGCGGCGCCGACGCGTCGAGCGGCGTCGCCGACGGCGCTCGCATCTCACTCGCCGTCGGGTAGTAGTGGTCTGGCGTGTCGAAGATCTCCAACGCGCAGTTGCGCATCGTTTTATTCATCTCCGCGTCTTGTGCGATCCACGCGTAATCCTTGCGTTCGGCGAAAAAGAAGAGTTTCACCACCGGTTTCCCCGTCGGCCCGAGCAACACATCGCCGTCGTTCGCGCGCGCCTCCGACTCCGGAAGCCCCACCTGGCACACGAACTCTCCACAATCGTCCAAGTGCCACCACGTCATCGCTCCTTTCGCGCTCACGCGCGTCGCGTCATCCAATAATCGTCCCGGCGTCGCCGCGCTCGTCGTCTCGAAAAAATCCCGCTCCGCGGGCCATCGCAATTTCCTCGGCAACACCGGCACATCCGTGTCGTCTCGATGGAACATCTGCAGATTTAACGGTCTCTCCGACGTCAACACCTCCCCGAACGATCGCACGAGCGTCATATCGCGATTGGAGAGCACGTGTGTCCCCGGCGCGCCCCAACCGCTCGCCATGGCCACCTTGCCTCTCCGCTCATCGAACGCGCTCCACGACGACGTCGTCGCCCACTCGACGCCGTCTCGACCGTCGACGGCGGCGAAGACATCCTCGGCGTACGGACGCGAGGCGCAGAGCGCGGGCACGCCGCGACGTATGCAGGCGCGCTCGTGGGCGTCGGTGAGACAGACCGGGGCGAGTCGACAGCGAAGACGACCGGAGACGCCGCGGGCGAGGTCGTGGAGACCCCACCGCTGAAGAAGGCGGCGAAGACGGAGGGGGGTGTCCGTCGGGTCGTCCACGGCGCGCGGGGGCGCGTCCCGGGGGCGTTTGGACATGTGGGCGCGCTCGGGACGCGCGCCGTCGTCTGATGCACTTTTTCGCTTTTTCATTCTCGAGCGCGAGCGAGCGCGCTCGAAGGGATATATTTTAATACAACGCGCGACGACGCGACGGCGCGCGTCAACGCACGGGCGTGATCGGTTTCGCGCGTTTGGCGGGCGGCGTGTCCGAAGGCGCGTTCGATTCGGCGCGTTCGCCGTCGGCGACGTCCTTGTCGTCGCGGCCGAGCAACAGGGCGCGGGACATGTCGCCGAGGTGCTCGTCGGACACGCGAACCTCGAGCGTTCGATCTCCGGGCGCGCAATCACACGCGTCCATGGCGTGGCGGATGCATCGCACGGCGCTCGGAAGGCACTTGCACCGAACTACGGAAAGGAATGGAATCGCTTTGCAGCGAACGCAACACGCGTCGTCGTCCTCGTTCGGAGGTTCCACCTTGGCGACGTTCAAGCCTCGACGAACCATGGACGCGCGATCGACCAACTCGTCGCTCACGATTGTCTCGAGTTCCTTTCGGAGCGTTGAGACGACGGCGCCGATGGCTTTACTGCGAACCGCCGGCGCGTTTTTCCGCAACACCTCGACGAACATCTCCGCCGCGCGAGACACTAAGCGATGATGTGCGAAGACGGCGTTTCGTTTGAATAGGCCCGTGCTGTAGACGTCGATGGCGCGTCGACCGAAATCGAGCCAATTGACGTGTCCGAAATTGACCGCCTCGCCGACGTTGAACCCGTGCGAAAATCCCGCGTGGTACGCCCTCGGAAAGGTGACGATGAATTCACCCGGTTGTTGCACCGCGTGCACCACCTTGACGCCGTGATCGACCAACACGCCCGGAGGAACCATGGTGACGATTTGATGCAAAATATCCGGTGTTTGTTCGAACAAGCGCGGCACCGTCGCGCGAGCGCAATTCTCAAACGCCTCGGCGTCGCTTCCAGGCACCCCGTACCACGTCTTCGCCGCGCCTCTGTGTAAATAGTTAACCGAGCACAAAAAGTGATCCTCCACGTGCCAACAAAACGTGGCGAAGAGCATGCCGAGGTACAACCACGGCTTGGTGAGCCCCGGAATGTCGTGCTCCACCACTCGCAATAAATTAAGCGGATGCGAGAATATGTGTTCAAAGTCCCACGGATGTTTCCCCCCGTCCTCGTCCGCCCCGAATCCGGTCCCGTGTACCTTGGTGTCCAAATCGTTCCCGTACTCCACCGACGCCCTCTCCCCTCGCGTCTCCACCACGTCCCAAAACGCGCGTTCCAACGCCGCCGGATCCTTCGCGTCAACCTTCGGATGCCTCCGCGCCCACTCTTCCTCGTACGCCGTCGCCATCGCCTCGTACTCCCCCTTGGTGTACTCTTTCCCGAACTGAAACAATCGTCCCTCGCTGAGCTTGTGCACGAGCTGCAACTTCGTCTCAAACCTCGCGTCGTCGTCTCGCCACGCGTCGGCGTTCCATCTCGGCGTCGCCCCCTCCGGCGGGACGATCTTACAGATCCCCGATTTCCTCGCCGTGGGCTCGATGGACGTCAGGTACACGATGGGATCCGCGAACTCGGCCGCGGTCGGTCGAAACGTCGGCGCGTCGTCGATGTCCACGCGCGCGGTGCGCGACGGAACGACCTGTGGGTGAAGAATCGCATTCGCAACGTCTCGTCAGTTTTTCGTCGCTCGACGCGTCGGTGTCGCGAACGCGCGGCGCGGAGGAAGTCCAAGTCGCGCTCGCACCTTTGGACTCGACGTGGACGCGCCCTCGCCGCGCGTCGCGCGCGGTGGGTTTCTCGACATGGCGCGGCGCGGCGCGCGCTGAGGCGACGCTCCGGGACGGCGACGAGGGACGTCGAATGGATGGACGACGCCGCGCGATGACGACGCGCCGCGTTGGGCGCGATGGATTACAAATGTGTATATCGATGCGTTCACGTCGACGGTGAGGGGACGTCGTACGTCTCGAAGAGATGGTATGGAAATCTCGCCGCGAGTCGCCGCGCGAGCCGACGCTTTTCTCCGAGCGAAAACGTGGGAGGATACGCGTCGTCGTCGAAAATCTCCGTGATGTTGCTCGCCGGGACGTGCCATTTCTTCGCCCTCGGGGTGACGCCGATCCAGTCCAAGTATTTCCAGTGCCCCTCGGCGCGAGGTACGATGCCCTCGGACGGTTGGTACCATCGCGCGGGGACGCCGAAGGATTCGGCGAAAATCAACCCGTGTAAAGACGAACTGAACACGCGCTCGCAACTCGCGATCTGACGCACGAACGTCTCCCAGGGTTGATGCGTCTCGATGTTCACCACCCCCGGCGGGATCACGGTGACGACGTCGTAGTGATGACGCACGAAACACCGTCCTCGTCGCGAGACGCCTCGGCCCAACTCTGGATTTGTAAACGAAACCAAAAATCCTGGATCTCCTATCGGGTACGCGTTCACGCTTCCGCTCCCGTCGCTATTTCTATACGTCCCACGCAACGACGACTGCGTGTTCGGCCCTCGAACGCCGTGAATGATCGCCCCCGCGTGCTTCCACGCGTCCATCATCGACCGTCGATGCCACGCGCCCGTGCCCCACACGTGGTCGCCCTTCTTCGCCTTCTCCAACACGCTCCCCACCGTGAGCAAACACACGTGCGGCTCCGCCCCGAAACACGTCGTCGCCTCCACGGGAAGCGCGTCCGCGACGCACCCTTGAAAGTAATGCTGCACCGTCGCCATCGCCACGCGCGGTCCCACCGAGTCGCCCGCGTTCAACCGCCCGTCGTCCGGGCGACACCGACACAACCGCATGTTGGCGTCCCTAAATCGCACCGCGCACGACGCGTTCGCCCGCACGCCTAAATTCGCACCGCCACCCTCCGCATCGTCGTCGAACTCGCGCTCACTGAGTAAATTCCCCTCGCGCACGACGGCGGCGACGTCGACGTCCGCCAAGTCGAGCCTCGGTCGAAAATCCTTCCCCGTCGCCGCGGCGAGCGCCGACGCCGGCGCCCGCGCGAGCGCACGTCCCGCGCGCGCGAGCACGATCGCGACGTCACCCCGCGCGTGCGCGGGCGCGTCGCGAGGCGCGGACGCGAGGGCGAGGGCGAGAAGACACGACAGCGCGCTCGCGCAGCCGATCGCGACGGCGCGCGCGCGTCGCGCGCGACACGAACGCGCGTCGCTCGGACGCGGACGCTCGGACGCGTCGACGTCGATCGCGCGCGCGCGTTCGAACGCGTCCTCGCGCACGAGCGGCGCGCGTTCGTCCATGACGAGCCACCGTCTGAGGCTTTTGGTGTTGCGAACGCGAACGCGAACGCATTCATTCATACATTCATTCATTCATTCACGCGTTCGCTCGCCGAGGACGAGACGCGACGAGTCGACGGGAGTGAAAATCGCGCGCGTTAGAACCGGAATCACCCGCGCGGCGCGCGCATTCGCATCGTTTACAACGGACCGCTCGCGCGTATACTTCGACGCGTACGCCGCCGAGCGCACGCTCACGGCCGAATCCCCCCGGCGTACGCCACGACCACGATCGCGAACACGCCGAGTATGATGTTCAAGAAAATATTCGACGGCATCGGCTTCTCCGGAAGTCCACCCAATCCCACGGACTCACCGAGGAGTTTCTTTCGCATCTCCGGACTGATCTCTCCCCGCGCGCGCGTCGGCGGCGCGTCGGCCTCAGCCTCAGCCTCCCGTTCGCCCGATCGCTCCTCCGCGGGAATCACGGCGTCGAGCGCGGCGAGGGTTTCATCCGCGGACGTCGACGGCGACGGCTCGTCCTCGGTCGACGCCGAGAGCACCGTCTCGACGCGCCGTTCGCCTCGATTCCGATGACGATTCCGATGACGACGATCCGTTCCCGCACCGACGCGTCGACTCGTCCTCGCGCGCGTCGCGCGCGTCGCTCGCATCGCCGTCGTCGTCGTCGTCGTCGTCGTCGTCGCCGCGGTCATCATCTCGCGCGCGTTCGAGCGTCGCGCTCTCCCGTCCCGACGCGCGCATCGTCGCGCATCATCATCCGCGCCGCGCGCGCGCGACGACCGACCGCACCGACCGCACCGACCGCACCGATCGACGAACGCCGACGCGCGTCCTCGCCTCGCGCGCGCGCGCGCCTCGCGGACTCGACGCGCGCGATCGCGTCGACGCGCGCGATCCGACCCGCCACGTCGGATCGCATCCGAGAGCATCCCATTGACGAGTCATGACTCGTCAATGTGTCCCCCACCGAGGGCAACCGTTCCCAAAAAGATCATCGCGATCGCGCGACGATCGCCGTCGACGCGCGTCACACGCGCGCGCGCGAAGGACGCGGACGCGAACGAAACCCGCGGAAACGAATCATCCATCATGGGCGTGAACGATCACGACACCTTCAGCGGTCTCGCGCCGCTTCACGTGGCCGCGAAGGATGGGGACCTGAAGAAACTCGTGGAAATCATGGACGACGGCGCGGACGTGAACATTCGCGCGTGCGGCGAGGTGCGCGTCGGGAGAACGAACGAAGGGGTGACTCTCGCGCGGGGGGTCTCGACGCTCGACGGAACGATGGGTGACGCGTGCGGGGGGGGGAGGCGAAGGAATGATGGAATGATGAACGCGATCGCGCGGATCTCGGCGCGCGAAGCCGAGACGGCGCGAGGTTCGCTGGCGGGAAGAGTGAGTGACTGACGACCGAACGGTTGGTTTCGGTTTTTGTTCGTGCGCGCGCAGAGCAACGGTGGTAAGACGGCGGCGATGTTCGCGGCGTCAGGCGGTCACGTCGACGTGCTCAAGGCGATGCAGCGAGGTCCGTCGCTGTTGGATTTGCCGAGCGCGGACGGCGGTACGGCGGCGATGAGCGCGGCGGCGCACGGATACGCTGATGTGTTGGCGTACATCATCGAGAAGAAGTGCAACTTGAACGCGCAAGATGAGGATGGGTGGACGGCGCTCATGTACGCGGTGGCGGCGGGGAGCGTCGAAAACGTCCAAAGGCTCATCGCGGCGGGCGCGAACCCGAAGATTAAGAACAACGACGGTGACACCGCGGCCAAGCTGGCGGACGGTAAGAACAAGGATGCCCTCCTCGCGGCGTTGAAGGGGAAGATGAGCACGATTAACGAGGACAAGAAGTGCTCTGTGATGTAAACGTCGACCGACGAGCCGAGTCAAGGCGAGGCGGCGCCCGCGCGAGCTTCGTCGTCGTAAATAATCGGATCGAACGACGACCTCGGGCGCGTCTGTAATACGTATCTACGCAGTATGACTCTACTATGATGAATCTTTCGTGGTTTACACGCTTCCTATCGACTTCTAACTTCTAAGAAGCGCTCGCCGCGGGCGCGCGAGCGAGTCGGGTTGTCTCTCGTGCACGACCGGTTCGGTCGGCAGCTGGAACAAGTCATCGTCTCGCTCGCTCTCGTTTCCTTCGTCTTCACGCTTTTCGTTCTTTTCCATGCTCGTCTTCGGTCCGCTCGCGTCGCCTCCTCCGTCCTCGGCGTCCTCGTGGACGCGTCTCGATAATCTCTTCAAGTGCTTGGAAGAATCCGACGTGTCCGAAATCAAACTGTTGGACAGTGTGGACGCTTGTGATTTCGCTAAAACGCCGACCGCATCGTCTCGAGGTTTGCCTTTACCGGACGTCGCCGGCTGTCGAGCCCTCTTTTCGACGACGACGCCCGGCGACGCCTCCACGCGTTCTATGAGCGCGTCGTCGTACTCGTCCTCGGATTTTCCGCGAACGCCGAGCGTCTCATGCGCGCCGCTCACGAATTTTCGCACGTCCTCTTTCGCGCTCGTGCGAGCTTTCTCCCTAATCTTGGCTAAATCCCGTTCGCGCCTTCGCCACGCCTTGGGCGCGATGGTTCTCAAACTAGGATCGTTGAAATCGATCTCGTATTCGTCGTCCTCCTCATTCACCGCGGCGTTGGAGTTGGCGCTGGCGTCGTCCATGTCATCGCCGAACGTCGCCGCGCTCGGTCCGGTTGACAGTTGGCTCCCGTCGCGCGACTCGTCGGCGGCGGCGTCTCGCGACGCCTTCATGTGAAAGTTTTCACTATCGAACGGCGCGTCGTGATACTCGCGCGAAATGTCCGAGGACGTTTTCATCCAAGGCGACTGCGTCTTCTTCGACCGATCCGTCGTCGACTCGTCGTGGCTCGGGACGACGACGGGCACGACGCGACCGCTCGAACGTCCGCCCGCGTCGTCGTCCCAGTACGTGTCCGGAGACCGTTTTGCGTCGTCGTCCCAGTACGCATCCGGAGACCGTTTCGCGTGCGTCTCCGCGCGCTGCGGCGTCGACGCTGCGGGTACGTCTGGGGTCGAGTCGCGCCCGTCACGCTTCTCCGAACGCCACCTCGAACGCCACTCGCCGTACGAAAAATCAATCTCTCCGCCGAGCAACGCGCCCAACGCGAGTATCAGCGCCAACAACAGCGCCAATAATATGCACCAACACCTCCGCTGCGCCTGTCGCAGACGAGCCGCCGGAGACATCCCATCCGCATCCTTGTTCGACTCGCGACGCTTCTTTTTATCCTTTCCCCGACGTTTGGAAGTCTCGCGCTCGCGCTCGCGCTCGCCGTCTCCGCCTCGGTCCTCCGCGCGCGTCTCGAGCAACGGCGCGCGCTCCGACCCCTCCAGCGCCTTCTTCGCCGCCGCGTGATCACCGACGCGCCTCTTAAACCTGTGCGGATCGAATCTCTTCTTCTCCTCCCCCCCACGCTCGTCGAGCGTCGCCGAAGCTCTCGGCGCCGCGTACTGCGTCTCGGGATCGTCCTCGATCGCTCCGTTCACCTTTGAGCGCCGCGTCTCCCTCGCGACGGCGCCCGAGATCGACCGATCCCTTCCACCGCGTCTCATATCCTCGCGCGCGTCCTCGGTGGACGTCTCCGCGCCGTCCGCGCGACGCGCGACGGCGGGACCCGGGTGAACACCCTCCTGGCTCGGATGCGTCCCGCAGCAGCACTCGCACCGACAGCGCAGGCACCGCATGGCGTTCGACGCGCGTGGATTCACGTCGACATGCGTCTCTTCGCTCGCGCGCGCTCGAGCGATGCGTCGGTCGTCGAGCGCGACGCGACGCGCTCGAATGTGACGACGATCATCTTTTTTCTTTTCTTCTACTCGGGTTACAAAGAGGGCGCGACGGCGCGCGACCACTAGGAGGGCGCGTCCTCGTCGGACGAAGAGTCGTCGACGTCCAGGCGAATGTTTTGTGGTAATACGTCGTCGGCGTCGACGGCGTCGGCGGTGGACGCGTCGTCGGCGCGCGCGGCGGCGGAACGCTCGAACGCGGCGCGGCGCGCGCGGTCTCGGTACAACTCTTCAATCTCCATCGACGCGTCGAAGTAATCGGCGGGATGGGTTAACTCGGTGGCGATGTCCATACCACCGTGCGCGTCGGCGAACGCGCGCGCGCACGCGGTGGTGGGATCACCGACCTGTACCGCGGACTCGACGGCGGCGCGGCCCGAGACGGATAATTCGGAAAACCAGTCCCTCGCGCTCGACGCGCGACGAAAATCTTCCACCGTGCCGACGAATGGACACGCGCACTCGATCTCTCCCCCAGCCTTGCCGAGCGATTCGCACTTGTGCGGGTCGTAATCTTTCATCGCGCCCTCTAATCCGTAGTGGTGACGAATCGCGTACGTGTGTTCGCGCTGATAATCGCCCATGCGTCCGCGCGGAAAGACGCCTCGTCTCCAAAATTCGAGCGCCTCGTTCACCGTGAACCCCACGCCCTTGAAGAAGAGATTGAGCTGAAACCTATCCGTGTACCTCAGATGCGCCTTGACGCGCAGATCCTCCAGTTTATTCCGCATGCACGGCGGAAACGGTCTCGACGCCGAGCGTTTCCCGCGAGGAGTAATCGCCGCGAGCGCGCGCTTCCACTCCTCGCCCGGACGCCCCATGCCGAGCCCTCGTCCTCCCTCGGCCGCGTCCGCCTCGATCGCGATCGCGTGGTGGGCGATCCCCGCGACGCCCCCGCGTCGTCGTCGCCGTTCGCGTCGTCTCTCCGCCAGATTCGTCCCGCGCGAAGTCGGCGCCTCTGGCAACTCGCTCGGATCCGGTTGCCACGTTCGAATCTCCCGCAACGCGTTCCTCTCATTTTTCGGATCGAACGCCCGCGGCGCCTCCCCCGTCGCCAACCACGCGCGCATTCGCCGCAACGTCCGCTCGCAATCCTCTCTGATATCCCGCTCCACGTGCGCCGCGTACGTCTCCGCCGCCTCGCTCTTCGGCACCAACGCGAACCCGTCCCTCACCTCCCGCGCGCGTCTCTTCCCCACCACCACCGCCGCTCGCTCGAACGTCATCCACACGTCCCCCTCCTCCACCACCTCAAACCCACACGCGCTCTTCAAAAACCACGACGGAATCTCCACAGACCCGTTCCGCACGCGTCGTCGCGTCGACTCCCTCTCGGCGCGGCTCAACCACTCGACGCCGTGCGTCCACGATCGCCATCCACCGTCTCTCTCCACCGCACAAAACGCGCACTTGAGCGCGGCGAGCGAGACGCGATCGGCGACGACGTCCTCATCGAACGGCGCGCTCGCCTCTCGCGTCCACGCCGCGAGCGCTTCCTCGCGCGCGCGTCGTCCCTCGACGTCATCCGACGCGCGCGCGCGCGCGATTCGCTGCACGCCGTGCAGCAGCGTCAACCGAGCCTTGGCGAGACG
>Ga0208410_1001596_pt1 | contig 11556 bp, 13 predicted proteins | sample ETN02SmetaG_3_FD_185787 | JGI IMG/M metagenome (GOLD analysis project Ga0208410, IMG submission 185787) | Marine microbial and viral communities from oxygen minimum zone, Eastern Pacific Ocean - ETNP2014F10-02SV257 (SPAdes) (version 2) | ecosystem: Environmental > Aquatic > Marine > Oceanic ... | reverse complement strand
CCCGCCGCCGCCGTCGTCGTCGTCCCCTCGACCCCCCCCTCCGTCGTCATCCCTCGCGGCGTCGCTCCCGAGTGCACGAACGCCTTCCTCTCCTCGCGTCCGTCCCTTCCTCCTCTCCCACTCGTCCGTCCCGTCGCCTTGGCGAACGCCCGCGTCAGCCATCCACCGCTCTTGGATGCCGCCTCGTCCGATCTCTGGGACGTCGTCCCCGTCGTCTCGCGTCCTTCCTCGGGCGTCTTCGCGCGCGACGTCCACCGTCCCATCGCGAGCGCGTCCTTCCGAACGCGTCGATCGCGTCGATCGCGTCGATCGCGTCGTCGTGTGTCGAGATCACGCGTCGAATGCGTCGCGATCGAATCGCAACAGGTCATCCAATGCGTGCCAATGCATGCACCCCTCCCTCGACGCGCGCGAGAGACGGGCGATCGAGGGCATGGCGGAGACGACGGGGAACGACTCGTCGACCGCGTCGTCGAACGCGTCGTCGTCGAAGGCGTCGAACGACGACGACGACGACGATTCCGACGACGCATCGATGATGCGAACCGTCTTGGACGCCGTCGCGCGCGCGCGCCTGGCGCTTCGTGGGACGCGCGAGCGCGCGAGAGCGCGAGGTGGATGGACGACGACGACGCGAGACGTTCGACGCGCGGTGCGGGAGAGGCGAGAGGAGGCGATGCGGGCGTGCGTGAGAGGGATTCGAGAGGGGACGAGGGATGAATCCGACGCGGCGCGCCGAGGCGCGAGAGAGGAACGGGACGTCCTGCGCGCGTGCGCGAGAGGGGCGAGAGAGGCGAGAACGATCGGGGCGATGGCGTTGATGCGAATGGTCGAGTCGGGGGAACCGACGCGGAGTTTGGACGCGATGCGAGAGGAGAGAGAGGGAGAGACGGAGGAGACGAGGAGGCGCGCGGCGCGCGTCGAGAAGACGGCGAGAGAGATCGAGGCGAGGACGCCGCGAGTCGTCGAGGACGTCGAGCGGGCGTGTGGGAGCGAGAGGTGCGTGAGAGAGGCGTTCGAAGGCGCGAGAGAGGAGGCGAGGAGGGCGTTTGAGGGTGAGAGAGAGGTACGCGCGAGAGCGGCGAAGGCGACGCGCGCGCGCGCGCGAGACGCGGAGGAGACGATCGATAGAATCGTGGAGACGCGCGTCGGTCCGCGGTGAGAGAGCGCCGGGGGAGATGGGTGCGAGTGCGAGTGGTTTGGCCCGCGAGGACGCGCGCGGCGTCGTCGATGAGGAGATGGAAATTGTCATCCGGTTCGTCTCGTTCGGTTTGATGAATTGATGAATGAAAAGAAATAGAAACGAGCGACGCGACGCGACACGCGCGCGCGCGCGCGAGATCTCGCATCGCGAACGACGCGCGAAGGTGCGACGGCGACGGTGCGCGCGAGAGAGCGCGAATACGCACGGCTATGCCCGCCTACGTCGCCGAACACGCCTCGCGAATCCTCGCCTCGGCGGCGGCGTGCGGCGCGGGACGTCGCCCTCGCGCGTCGACTCGAGACGTCCCCGCTCGACGACGACGCGCGGAAGAGGACGGTGATGACGCTCTCGAACGTCCGCGCGCGTCCACGATCGCGCGATTCGCTCGTAAACCGCAGCGTCTGAGCGCGAATAAAAAGCGCGCCAAGGAGGAAAAAGCAGCCGAAAAGCGACGAAGACGCGAGCTCGAGCGACGACCGCCGCCGACGTCGGAGGACGACGCGCTTCGCGGACGCGTCAAAGATGCCGATCACGACGCGAGGCGATGGTTGGGACAACACTTTCTCGTGGACGCCACCGTGGTGACGGACGCGGTGGAGGCGGCGCGTCTGCGCGCGGGGGACCGGGTGCTGGAAATAGGACCGGGAACGGGGAATCTGACGAACGAGATGTTGGCCCTCGGCGCGCGCGTGTTAGCGGTTGAGAAGGATAGGAATTTAGCGGGGAAACTACGCGAGGGATTGTGCGAGGAGTACGCGGAGACGTTTGAATTGGTGGAGGGCGATTTCTTAAAGTGGGACGGTTTGGCGGAGGCGTTCGCGAGACGGACGGCGGACGAGCCGAGGGCCAAGGTTGTCGCGAATATTCCGTACAACATCACGACGGACGTTTTGAAGGCATTGTTACCGATGGGTGCGACGTTCGAGGACATGATCTTCATGTTTCAGGAGGAGGTGGCGCAACGTTTGGTGAGAGACGACGCAGGGGGAGGCGATTATCGAGCGATGAGCGTGCGCGTGCACTATTATTCAAAGCCGTATTACATTCGTCCGGTGTCACGACACTGTTTTATGCCCCCTCCGAACGTGGAGTCGTGTCTGATCGGTTTCAAACCAAAGGAACCGCACGAACTCTTACCCCTCGAGGGCACGGAGAAACAGTTCTTCACCTTTGTCCAGGCGTGTTTCGCGCAAAAGCGCAAAATGTTGCGCAACAATTTAAAGGCGGTATGCGCCGAAGACACGATGGATCGGGCGTTTGAGATGCTCGCTCGCGGTACAAAAATTCGTCCACAGGAGCTGACGATGGAGGAGTACGTCAGGCTCTTTAATTTCGTCCGCGAGCGAGAGTCGTCGCCAAGCGAATGACTGTCGAAAGCCGCCGACCGACGCATGTAGCAGTGTGAGTAAGTAAGTATCCATGACAACGATGTTTTTGTTTACATTTCAACGCGATCAACCGACGAAATGACTTAGTCGCACGCGCGAGCGAGCGCTCGAAGCGCGAATGCCGCGTGAACGTTTCGACGCTCTGGCCTCAACCGATCGTGCGACGGTTGGCTCACGCCTTTTTCAAGATGAGCACCCCGTGCCAGATGCTCCACACCCATCCCACGAAGAAGACGAGACACATCAGCCACATGCACGCGAAACACTTGAGTCCCTCCATCGTCTTATCGGCGACGATACACGCGACGAGGGTGCCGATGCCGGGGAAGAAGACGTTCAGCAGCAACGCGGCGATGGCGACGTTTTTACCCACCCTGACGACGGCATCTTCGTGCGTCTTCTTGATGAAATCGACGACGCCGGACATGTCTCTCGTATGGCGCGCGCGGCGGTCGGTGCGTCGGGGTGTGACGTGACGACGGGGGGGATTATACAATTGGAATTGTGACCGGCGAGAAGATATTTCGAGCCGGCGCGAGTTCTACGCTCACTCGACGATAATTCACTAACTCTAAATACATCGACGATTCGAGCGTCACCCGAAGGTATTGAGCGCGCCCTGGGTCTGGTCGAGGAAGGCTTGGAGCCGAGACTTGGCGACGCGACTCGCGGCGGGTTTGTCCGAGTCGTCGTCCAGGAGCTCGTTTTGGCGAACGCTCGGCTCGCCCGCGGGCCCGTCCCAAAATCCAAACGGCACGTCTCGCAGACGAGGATCTCTCGCGCGAAGAGCGTCAGCGAGACGGTTGGCGTCCTCGATCGTGACTTTCACGGGATCTCGATGATCGGTGGGCGTGAGAAGCACGCCGCCGGGCCGCGCGGCGGCGGCGTCTCTCGACATCATCATCCTCACCAAGCTCGGCGTCGGAGGCGACGCGCGAGAGTCGTTTCCTCGGATCATCACCACTCCGCGCGCGAAGGCGAGGTTTAGGTAGGCGTTGGACACGCTCACGCCCCAACAGTTGGCGCACGACGCGCGCTCTTCGTCTCGTCCGCTCGTGGAGGCATCTTGTGCCGAAACATCCTCCGTTCCGGCTCGGGACGCGATGGAGGCGTAATCGGGAGGAAGCGCGATGGCCCATATCGCGCGGTAAGGTTCTATCTTTGCGAAGAACGCGTCGCCCGTGAGAACGCGGCGAAGCGCCATGTCGCGCGTCCTCGAGTGCGGGGGCCTCAGGGGGGCTGGTGGTTGGCTCGGACGTATTTAGACTATCTATTTTGTTTGCAAATTTCCACTACTGCTCACGTCGAGCTCAATCATCAATCTAACGGCACCGAAACCTTGCCTTCTCCGCCCATCATCTCCTTCTTGAGCGCGGCGATGCGCTTGGCGACCTCGGGGTCCTCCTCCGCGGCGTCGGCGGCGTCCTCAGCCTTGCGCTTTTTGTTCAACTTTTTCTCTATGTCGTCCGTGATCGGGGTGTTCCACCAGATTGGACCTCCCATGATGCCGTCTCCCGAGCAGCATGAAATGCATCCGGTCTTGACGTTCGGCGTCAAGCGCTGTTGAGGAGCTCTGGAAGCCATGGGAACGCGACAGATGCTCGTCGTCCCGAAGTTTGTCGCCGACTTTTGTATGGACAGAAGCGAACACAGGTTTTCGTATCCAGGTTTGCGCCATTTGGAGATGAGCGCCTGATCGGCGATCTTTTCTCGGCACAAATAATCGTACAGCTCTCTCTTCAACGCCTTTCGCTTGTACATCAAGTCAAAGATGAAGCGATTCTTTTCCCAATGAATTCTATGAATTCTCCACGTCAACTCATTCTTTCTCTTCCCCTCGTGCTCCTCGTTCACGGCGTCCTTCATCTGGTTTTCAAAGTCCTCGATCGCCTGCTCTATCATCTCGAATCCCTCGGGCGGCGCCTTACCCTTGAGTCGTCGTCGAAACGACATGACGACGCGTCGATAGGGTTGATTCCGCGAGGTTGTGTGCGGCGGCTAGACGTCTACGTTCGAGATGTGCCGCGCGGGCGAGCGAGAGGTGCGACGCCGTGAATCTAATCTACCGTGTCTCGGCGCGACGACCGCGACGACGACGTTGGGCGCGCGCGTGCGACTGACGTCCGCGGCGGGTGACTCTGCCAGTCGCGGCGGCTCGCCGTCTAGAATCATTTTACAAAATCTACTCTTCTACGCCGATGATGCGACCCGTGTCGTCGCGTTGAAACTTTGAATCATCGCCGCCGTCCGCGGCGCGCCAAGCGACGTCCAAGCTCGGTCGAACGGCTCGAAGTTTATTGACGAGTCCTTCCCAGTCGTCGTCTTGAGCGCCGGGATTCCCACCGATGACTAACGTTTGTAAATTCGGGAACGTCTCCGCGTTTTCGAGAGCTTGAACGAGCGCTCGGAGACCCTCTACCGTCAGTCCGACGGCACCGAGGTCGAGCAGTTTCACTGGGCATCCGCGCGCCGAGTCAAAGATTTTGCCGACACCGGCGTCTCCGAAGGCGTTGTCGAACAACGAGATGGACGACGAACCATTCAGGGCAAAGATCAGACTGTCAGCGGACGCACCGGTGAGACCGCACGATCCAAGATCGATGGATTCAGGCGTTCGGGATGCAAAAGCACCGTTTGCGAGCGTGGCGAGCCCGCTGTCTCCGAACGCGTTACCGCGCAGGTTGACGTTGACACATTTTGGGCTGGCGCGCAAGAGACTATCGAGCGCCTCCACGTCTCGCGCTTCCTTGATCTCACACTGGACGAACTCAAACTCAAGAAAGTTTGTCTTCGGCCCCGTTCCGAAACTACCGAAGCACGACTCGGCGCCACCATCTCCGAGGTTGACGCCGCTCATTTCCAGTCTCTCCAAACTTGCCTTCTCTTGCGCCAGACCGGCACCGATTTCCCGCAGCTCCTCGGCTTTGACGGAACATCTCGTCAATCCGAGGCGTTTCATGCATGAGGATCCCTTCAAAAAGTTCCCTAGAGCTCTCGCCGCGTCGGAATCAAGAGTATTATCCGTCAAGTCCAACGTCTCGAGCGTGGCTCCAGACTTTGCGCCGGCGAACACCGCCTCGTACCCGACGGCTCCGAAATTCTCATTCCTTCCCATTCTGAGCTCTCTAACGCTACCGGACTGCTCCAAAACTTTCCCGATCGCTTTACCGCTCTCATCTCGCACGCCTTTGTACTCCAAATCGATTCTTTCGATGGCCGCCGAGTGCGCCAGTCCCTTGAGCGCCTCATCTAAAGCGCACCCTTCCTCGCACGCGTCCCCGAAAGATTCGTCTCCGATGCACAACGACGCGATGGAACTATTGATGGCGAAGCACTCCGCCCACGCTCGCGCGGCTCGCGTCGTCACGCGATGTCCAGAGGCGTAAAACTCGCGAACGTGCTCATTTCCCTCCAACGCCTTCGCCGTGTCGATTTGTAAGCTCTCATCGAACGGGCGCACGCGCAGAACGTGCACCGACGTGAGCGCGGCGTCGTTCTTTTCGATTCGCATCAGCCATGACGGCGCATTGCCCTCCGGGGCGGGCTTTCCCCACGCCATTCAAGACGCTTCTCGTTGTGTCGAGACAACCGGCAGACCATGGCGCTTCGTCGAGCGCTCTCGCGCGGAGCACGCGCGGCGTTCGCCACGTTCGACGCGCCTTCAACGAGAACATGTGGTCTCTCGTCGACACGCGCGCTCTCTCGCGCGCACAACACCGCGTCGACGTCGACGTCGGCGAGCGAAGATGCGCCCATCGGTCAAGTCGATGCCAGGGAAAAGGCAAAGTTTGAGTCCGACGCCGCGCTTTGGTGGAACGAGGACGAGGGCCCGTTCGCGGCGTTACACGCCATGAATCCTGTGCGCGTGCGATTCATTCGAGACGCGCTGATGCGGCGGTTTGAGAAGGAATTGGCTCAGAACCCGCCCTACGCGGCGCTGCGAGGGGTGAAGATTTTAGACGTCGGGTGCGGTGGGGGGATTTTAGCGGAGAGTTTAGCGAGATTAGGAGCGGACGTCACGGCGATCGATGCGGGGGCGGCGAATATCGCGATCGCTGAAGCGCACGCGGCGTTAGATCCCGACTTGGCGAAGAATTTGAGGTACGAGGCGGTGACCGCGGAGGAGCTTGCGTCTCGCGGCGAGACTTTCGACTGCGTGACGAGTTTAGAAGTGATCGAACACGTCACCGATCCGCTTGAATTCACGTTATCGATCAGTCAGCTCGTGAAGCCGAGCGGTTCGCTCTTCATCAGCACCATCAATCGCACGGCGAGATCCTTTGTGATGGCTATATTAGCCGCCGAGCGCATTCTCGGCATCGTGCCGCCGGGAACTCACCAATTTACAAAGTTTTTGACGCCTGGTGAGGTGGCGGTGATGGCGAGTCGTGCGGAGTGTGAGATGAAAGAGCTCGCGGGGATGGTCTACGATCCTCTGCGCAACAAGTGGTCGCTTTCGTCAGACACCCAGATCAACTTTATAGCCCACTGCGTCAAGGAGACGCCCCCCTGACAGTCATCCATTTCCAACGCTTTAATCACAGCATTAGTCGCAGCATTCGCGTCACAGTGTTACAAAACTACTACCTCATTCGCTAGATCACATCACGGATCGCTATGCGGCTCAAGACCGCGTCCTCTAAGCTACCGAGCTCGAGCTCGTTTTCGTGCACCTTGTACCACTTTCGCAGCGAAGCCTCATCCACCGCGGGCCGCGCGTCGAACGCCACGCAGTCCCCGCGCACGGCGTTTGTGATTTTCTCCGTATCCTCATCCGTGGCGTCAAATTTGCACAAGACGAGCGCGTCTGATTTCTCGTCGCCCCCGAATCGACGAAACGCCTCGCTGATGTGCCGATTCGGCGACAGAGAAAACACCAACTCCGAGTGCACCGCTCGCGTCACCAGCGCGCCTCTCGCTCGCGCTACGATCGCTCGATACGCCGCTAATTTCAAACACGCCATCCCCGCCACCGCGCGCGCGTTCATCACCGCGCAATCCAACTCTCCCGACAGGAGCGCCGCCCGCACCTCCCCGGCGTTCGTCACGTTCGCGAACGTCCACACCGCGAGCCGCGCCGTCGTCGCGACGTCGCCCTCGCCGCAATACTCGAACGATATCGTCTCCATCGCTCGCCCTCGCTCGCGCCTCGGTCGACGCGCGGACGACGAATGACGACACTCGTCGACGCGCGGTCGATCGCGATTGTTTGATTGTCTTTTCCCGACGTCATGACCGCGACGGACCAGACGAAGGCGTCGCCCTCGTTCCGCGCGAGCGAATCCCTGCGCATCCTCCGCGATCACGCGTACTCGCTTCGAGACGTTCCCGCGCCGGACGAGCCCGCGAGCGTCGGTCGAGGCTCCGCGAGCGCGCGAGAGCGTCGCGAGCCCGACGCGGAGATGACCGACGAGGACGACGCGACGGACGCGCGCGAGGGGTCGACGGCGCGCGCTGGGGTGAGATCGAACTCGCCGCCGTCCGCGGGAACGAGCGCGAGCGCGCTCGAGGACGCGGAGAGACGTCGAGACGCGCGTTCGTCGAGCCCGGCGCGGGAAGGCGCGGCGCGACGCGACGCCGAACCGATTCCGAGAGTGCCCGTGCCGGCGCCCATCTCGAGCGGAGACCGGAGAGAGTTTCAGGAGGCGCAGGAGGCGCTCACGCGCGGGACGCTGGAGGTTCGACGCGTCGGCGCCGAGGTCAGGGACAGGAGAACGCCGTCGTTGGAGCGTGTCTCATAGTTTAATAGATTCTAGCCCATGTAATGTACGAATGGTGTCTCTGCGCCGGGCGACGCGAGGTCGCGCGAGGTCTCGCGAGGACGTCGTCCGCACAAGCGAACTCGCGGCGCGCGTCGACGAGCGGTGGGTGCGATCGAAGGTCGTCGCTGAGGCCGCGTTCGAGCGCGCGCGTTCACCGAATCGGGTCCCGCGTCGGAGCGATCGCGCGCGTAGGAATTCGAAGCCCTCGATCGACATCATGAGCGCTGAAGACGAGGCGGTAGCCGGGGTTCCGGCGTCGTCCATGCTTTTCGCGGTGCACAAGCACTTGCAAACGCGATGCGCGGCGAAGACTTCGGCGTTCTTGGCGTGCAAGAAGCAAGATCAAGATCCGGAGAAGTGCTTGAAGCAGGGCGCGGCGATGACGGGTTGTTTGGTAGAGGTGCTGCGGGACTTGAAGGCGACGTGCGGGGACGAGCTGAACGGATACGCGGGGTGTTTGGATTATCGGAGCAATAACTTTGAGAAATGTCGGGCGGAACAGGAAGCGTTTGAGACGAAATGTTCACTCAAGTGATGTAATTGAATATTAGCGGCTAATAGGAAATCAAAACGGTGTACCATATCCTACTCTTTGACGACGCGCGCACCGCCAGACTCGATCTTGACAGATCGTAAGGGTCGTCGGACGATGGAAACGCACTGAATGATGTCGCCCATGCGGATGTCGACCACATCGGCGAGCGATATTCCGCAATCGTTACCCTTACCTACTGAGTCAACCTCGAGCCGGTGGCGGCGTATCGACGAACAATCAAGAAGCTCTTCGTGCAAACAAACCCCATCTCGAATCAATCTAAACTTCTCTCCAGCTTTAATAGCTCCTTGTCCCACCACACAACCAGCGACGATGGTCGCGTTATTTCCCTTGGTACCGGACATGTCAAATATCTGGACGACGTTCGCTTCGCCCTCGATTTGTTCATGTTCCTCCATCGGAGCTAAACCGGTGAGCATCTCACCGACTTCGTCGAGTAAATGATAAATCACCCGATGTCGAACGATTCGAACACCTTTTTCTTTCGCCAATTTCGCGAGAGAGTTCGGTGGCTCGCGTACGTTAAAGCCAAGCACCGGCGCACCTATGGCGGAGCTCAGACTGATGTCACTCTCGGTGATGGCTCCAACGCCCATGTAGACCACTTTCAGTCCTACAGCTTCTGATCCGAGTCCCAGAACAGCGTCTCGAACGGCTTCCGCCGTGCCTTGGACATCAGCCTTGACGATCACGTTCAAATGTCCGTGCTCTTCGGGATCCATCTCAGACTGCGCTTGCACTGGCGCGTTATCACCTCTCATCTGTGCTTCACGTTGCGCTCGAGCTTCGCTTATTCTCTTCGCCCTCGACTCGGATTCAACCATGGTGATGGTATCTCCAGCGGACGGTACGCCTTTCAACCCGATGAGCTCAAAAGGTTCAGCGGGGCCCACGTCCTTGAGCTGTTCGGATTTGGCGTTGCGCAAACTTCTCACCTTGCCGTATTGGCTACCGACGACGACGTGAGATGCAATTTTGAGAGTCCCGGAGCTGAGCAGACCGGTGGCCGTCGGACCTTGCCCTTTATCTAACTTTGCCTCTAACACAACACCATTAACTTTGCCCGTTAGGGACGCTTTCAAACCAAGAGAGTCCGCCTCGAGCACGAGGCACTCCTCGAGTTCAGATAGTCCCTGACCGGTGATGGCTGAGATGGGCACACACTGCACGTTACCTCCGTATTCTTCTAATTCTATTCCCATGCTCGCGATCTCTCCTTTCACTCGCTCAGGTTGCGCATTTTCTCTGTCAATCTTCGTGAGCGCGACGACCATCGGCACGCCCGCCGCTTGGATGTGTGCCGCCGCCTCTCGCGTTTGCGGCATCACACCGTCATCAGCGGCGACGACTAGAACGGCAATATCAGTCGCCGTGGCTCCACGCTGACGCATCGCGCTAAAAGCGGCGTGTCCAGGAGTGTCAAGAAAAGTCAGAGACCCATGTCCGCCCGGCAGCTCGACGACGAACGCGCCGATATGCTGGGTGATTCCTCCCGCCTCACCCGCCGCCACGGACGTCTTGCGCAGCGAATCTAAGAGTGTAGTCTTCCCGTGATCGACGTGTCCCATCACCGCGACCACGCCGCGACGTCGCACCACGTGTCCGGCGTCTGCGTTTGGATCTGGCGTCACGGATATGTCGATGTCGAGTTCCAGCCCGACGAGTTCCATCACATCCGTCGGCACCACGTCTTCGCTCGAGGGGAGCGATTCCCCTAAACTACCCAAAACTGTCTCTAAATCGCGAACTTCCATCTCCAAAACCTTCGCGAATTCCACTAAAGTCGATCCCTCCGCGACGTCAACCTTGCCTCCCGCTCGCGGACTCGTCAACGACCTCTTCTCTCCCGCGTCCTCAACCTTTCTCTTCGCTCGCACCGTGCCTTTACCGACGACCGCGATTTTTCTGTACTTTGAAACTATCTCTCTCTGCTTGCTCCGCTTCTTACCATCCTCGTCGCCCTCGTCCTCGCTCGTCAATTTCCTTCCCTTGTAACCAAACTGCGACTTCTTCTTCTTCCCCGAGTTGGCCGACGACGCGTCTCCGTCCCCCCTCCGCCCCCGCGACGCGCTCGTGAACATCGTCCTGGAGGACAACGCGCGCTCGACGCGCGCGCTCGACCCCTCCTCGCGCCGCGCCCGTCGTCGATCGTCGTCCAATGCGCCCGTCCCCACCGCCCAAAGGCTGCGCGCCGTTCCCGTCCCCCTCGACGCGTCCGACGCGCCCGCGCGCGCGCCGACGACATCGCACCGAGCGTTCGCGCGCGTCCACGCGCCTTCCTCGGACGCCGCGCGCCACGCCCGCGCGAGCGCGCGTCGAAACATCTCTCTCGGGGAAATGGATGGACCCCGACCTCACCTCGCGTCGCGCGTCGCGCGTCGCTTTCGACGTCGCCGCCGTCGCCGCGGGGAGCGATGGCGCGCGCGCGAGCCGTCTCCGTCGACGTCCTCGCCCGAATCGCGTCGTCGACGACGACGGAGACGACGTCGCGCGCGAGGCGGGGTGTGCGGTCGTTGCGAGCGTCGAGTTCCGGGACGCGCGCGTCGAGGACGACGGCGTCGAGTTCCGGGACGCGCGTCGTCGTCGACGTCGACGATGAGGGATGGACGGCGTCGAGAGGAGTGGAACGCCCGGTGACGGGGGCGG
>Ga0208410_1001592_pt1 | contig 11562 bp, 10 predicted proteins | sample ETN02SmetaG_3_FD_185787 | JGI IMG/M metagenome (GOLD analysis project Ga0208410, IMG submission 185787) | Marine microbial and viral communities from oxygen minimum zone, Eastern Pacific Ocean - ETNP2014F10-02SV257 (SPAdes) (version 2) | ecosystem: Environmental > Aquatic > Marine > Oceanic ... | reverse complement strand
TGTCGTGCTCCACAACTGAAACAAGGTGTCTTTTTGCTTCTGTAAATTTTTTATCATTAAAAGCTTTTTCGCCTTTAATGTAAGTATTATGAATATTAGAAATCATCTTCTGTGTTCTTGAACCCAATCTTCAATATAATCTAAAGAAACTTTTACTGGGGTGCCGGGACCAAATAGTTTGCCTACTCCTATTTTTTCTAACTCCTTGCTATCTTCTTCTGGAATAATTCCTCCGCCCGTTACTAATACATTTTTTAATTTAGCCTCTTTGATTAATTCCATTACTTTTGTAAAAATGGTCATATGAGCGCCTGATAAAATAGATAAAGCAATAACATCTGCACCTTCCTGAATTGCTACCCTTACAATGCTTTCAGGTGTTTGACGCAATCCAAGATAAATTACGTCCATTCCTGCATCTCGATATGCAGCAGCAAGCACCTTGATTCCTCTATCATGTCCATCAAGACCTGGTTTTGCCATTAAAATTCTAATTGGTGGATTTAAGCTCATAACAAGTATAATTTAACTAATCCAGACGTTTGATTCCCCTAATAAATCTCTTAACATAATAAGAAAATGGTTGCTACTAGATACCCGAATTTTCTTAGAAACAATTCTACGAGAAGACCCATCTGGGTTTTTCATGTGCACAACAAACAAACTATCTCCTGAATTATCCATAGCATGTTTATGTACTTCATCAATAGTCTCTTTTTTAACCTTTTTCCCAATTTTTATATTAACCTCTTTGAGTTTCAATACTTTTTTAGCATGATTAATTGGAACAACTTCATCGACAATAATTTTTAAATCAGAAAAATCATTTTGTGAGGTAGAGGTTCCTACAAGAAATACAATATTTCCATCACTAATAATTTCTTTATATTTTTCAAAAGCATCATGAAAAATAATTGCCTCAACCTGGCCCCCCAAACAATCTAAATTAAAAAATGCCATGGGTTGATTTTTTTTATCATAATGCAACTTAAAACTAGAGACTGCTCCTCCAATTCTAATCATGCTATTTTCTTTTAAATATTTTTTCTCAGTAAAATCATAATTGCTTAATTCTTCTAACATGTCGGCATATTTTAATAACGGGTTTCCTGATATATAGAGACCTAAAACCTCTTTTTCTTTTTTTAATTTTTCTTGATTACCCCAATCTTCTATGTCTGGCAAATCAGGTTGTTTTACTAAATCTTCTTCATTAGAAAATAAGTCAATTTGATTTTTGTTTGATGCCTTGTCTACTTGTTGCCCATAATTAATTGCTGTATCAACTGATTCTAAAAGTTGTGCCCTATTACTAGATATAGAATCAAAGGCTCCTGCTAATATCAAGCTCTCTAATACTTTTTTATTTACCAATCGTTGATCTACTTTCGTTACAAAATCAAATATCGAAGTGAAGGGGCCTTGTTCTTTTCTAGCTTGAATACACTGCTCTAATGCTTTGATACCAACATTTTTAATAGCATTTAAACCAAAAGAAATTTCCGAATCATTTAAAGGTACAAAATTAATATCTGACTTATTAATGTCTGGCGCATTGACTTGAATATTAAGTTTGCGGCATTCATTGATTAAAACGACAACCCTGTTGGTGTTTGTCATTTCACTAGTCAAATTAGCTGCCATAAAATCTGCTGTATAATGAGTTTTAAGCCAGCCAGTTTGATATGCAATATAAGAATATGCTACAGAGTGACTTTTATTAAATCCATACTGTGCAAATTTGTCAATTAAGTCAAAAATCTGTTGTGCTTTTGCTTTTGTTAGGCCATTTTTTACTGCTCCATCAACAAATTTTTTGGACATCTTGTCCATAAGAGATCGAATCTTCTTCCCAATAGCTCTTCTCATCTCATCTGCTTCAGATAATGTGAAGCCAGCAATAATATTAGCAATCTGCATTACTTGCTCTTGATAAACTATAATACCGTGTGTTTCTTTTAATGCTTCTTCAAGAAGGGGGTGTACATATTCTACTTTCTCTTCTCCATGCGACCTTTTAATATAACGATCAATGTTTTGCATAGGACCAGGCCTATAAAGCGCATTCATGGCAATTAAACCTTCAATACCAGTTGGTTTTAATTTTTTCAAAAAATCTCTCATCCCAGCAGATTCAAATTGGAAGACGCCAACCGTTAAGCCTTTAGCAAAAAGCTTATACACTTCTGGGTCTTCCATAGGTATGGTATCAATATTAATATCTTCTCCCAGTCTTTCTTTGATAATATCTAATGCTTTATCAATAACTGTCAAATTTCTTAGACCAAGAAAGTCCATTTTTAATAAACCAACCGACTCCAATTCCTTCATATCATACTGTGTTGTAACATCGCCTTGTGAAGATTTGTATAGTGGCACAAAATCGGTTAAATCTCCTGGTGCAACCACTACTCCTGCAGCATGAATTGATGCATGTCTTGTCATGCCCTCTAAGACTTTAGCATTATCTAATAAGTCTTTATATGAAGTTTGTGATGCCGTGCGTAATTCTGAGCTCTTTTTTAGTGCTTTGTCTAATGTAATATTGGGTCCTTCTGGTATCATCTTTGCAATTTTATCTACTTCAGAATAAGGATAGCTCATAACACGGCCTACATCTCTAATAACTCCACGTGCATTCATTTTACCAAACGTAATAATTTGTGTTACGGAGTCGTCTCCATATATACTTTTAATATAGTCAATCACTTGGCCGCGACGCTCAACACAAAAATCTATGTCAATGTCTGGTAAACTAATTCTATCAGGATTTAAAAAACGCTCAAAAATCAAGTCATGCTTTAAAGGATCAATATTGGTAATGTCTAAACAATACGAAACAAGGCTTCCAGGAGCAGACCCTCGTCCTGGTCCTACTGGAATTTTGTTTTTCTTTGCATATTGAACAAAATCTGCTGTAATTAAAAAGTAACTTGCAAAACCCATTTTTTTAATGACAGATAGTTCATAGTCTAATCTTGTCTGCATTTCTGGATTAAGGTTATCAAATTTTTGCTCCATACCCTTTTTACACAAGAGCTCTAAATAACCATCAATATCTTTCGATTCTGATTGGCTTGGAATCTTATACCATGGGAGATGATAGTCGTCCATTGGAATTTCTAAATCAATACTGTCTGTAATGGCCCTAGTATTCTCTAGTGCTTCAGGAAACTCCTTAAACAAAGAAAACATTTCATCTTGTGATTTAAAATAAAACTCACTTCCATGATATTTCAAGCGCTTTTCATCACTTAACTGCTTTCCTGTTCCAATACAGATATGAACATCGTGTGCGACATGATGTTCTTTTCTTGCATAATGTGCATCATTTGTTGCAATAAGCGGCAAGCCCATATCTTTTGCTAACTTTGAAGCTAATTTTATGTTTTGTATTTCTTCAGGAATGCCATGATTCTGGAGCTCAATATAATAACGTCCTGGGAAAATGCTTGAATATTCTTCTGCAACTGCCTTTCCTCTATCATAACCACTATATAAAAGAGCTTCTGGCAAACTTCCTTTTAAGCATGCGGACGTGCATATAATTCCTTCATTATATTTTTTTAAAATTTCTAAATCTACTCTTGGTTTGTAGTAAAAACCTTCAAGATAGCCATGAGTTACAATTTTCATTAAGTTTTTATAGCCCTGCAAGTTTTGTGCAATTAAAACAAGGTGATTATAGTTCCCCATGCCTCGAGAGCGGTCCTTTGTTAAGCTGCTTCCTTTTGCGACATAAACTTCACAGCCAATGATAGGCTTAATATTGTTCTTTTTTGCCTGCTTGTAAAATGAAATAGCACCAAATAAATTCCCATGCTCAGTAAGCGCTACTGAATCCATACTTAGATCATCCATGGTTTCTAGTATAGAATTAATATTTTGTGCACCATCTAAAAGACTGTGGTCTGAATGGTTATGTAGATGTATAAATTCGCTTTTCATAATTGTTTAACAGATAACTTAACTACTCTTTTATTTCCTTCTAAATCTTTAAAAAATATACCTTCAATATTGTTATTATTATTAATCATATCAATAATTTGATGAGTAATTTCAGAATTAGGTATTTCAAAATACATTACACCATCTATTTCTAATAATTCAGAAACATTTTTTATAAAATACTTATAAAATTTTAATCCGTCTTCGTTATCAGAAAGGGCTTTTAATGGGTCATGATTTTTTACTGAATTATCTAATTTATTAACCTCATTTATCCCAATATATGGCGGGTTGCTAACTATAATATCAAATTTTTTTGCATCCATTTGAAAAATATCTTTTTTCAAAATTTGAATATTGGATATGTCTAATTTTTTTGCATTCTTATTAGCAATCTTTACTGCTTTATCTGAAATGTCTATAGCGGTCACATCAAAATCTTTATATAAACTAGCAATTGTAATTCCTATACACCCGCTACCACAACCTATATCGAGTAATGTTTTTTTTGAAGTATTTTTAAAGTCATTTTTTATACAATCAACAATTAGCTCAGTTTCTGGTCTAGGTATAAAGATTCCTGGCGGTGTTAAAAATTCATCATTATAAAAAGAAGTTTTACCAATAATATGTTGCACTGGTACATCTTTCTCTAATAATAAAAATGATTCTTCTAATTTTTGTATTTGATTTTTAGATATAGAAAAATTAGATGTATATAATTCAGCTTTTTTTATTCCTAAAATACCATCAATAATCATTTCTGACTTTTGTTGATATTCATTTATTTTATTATGCTGTAGCCCTTCTAATTTCTTATGGAAAAAATCAATCAATGAGTAAGAAGGCTCCATATTAATTAATCTTAGAATTATCCTCTGCAAGCTTTAATTGTTCTATAATATGGTCTAGGTCTCCTTCAAGAGTGGCTTGAAGTTTGTGAGCGGTATAGTTTATTCTATGATCGGTAATACGTCCTTGTGGGAAATTATAAGTTCTAATTTTTGCTGAACGATCGCCTGTGGAAACTAGGCTTTTGCGCATTTGATCTCTATCTTTATTAAGTTTTTCTTGTTCCAACGCAAACAGTCTCGCCCTTAAAACCTTTAATGCAGATGCCTTGTTCTTATGTTGTGAACTTTCGTCCTGACAGGTGACAACTAATCCTGTTGGAATATGTGTAAGTCTAATAGCGGATTCGGTTTTATTAACATGTTGACCGCCCGCACCGCTTGCACGATAAGTGTCAATTTTAATGTCTGTAGCTTCATTAATATCTACTTCTGCTTGCTCTGCCTCTGGCAATACTGCTACCGTTGCGGCTGATGTATGTACACGACCCCCTGATTCTGTCTTTGGAATTCTTTGCACACGATGCACTCCGCCTTCATACTTATAAATACCATAAGCTTTATGACCTTCTATACTAAAAATAACAGATTTTAATCCTCCAACGCCTGTTTCATGTATATCCATGATGTTGATAGATAAATTATTCTTTTCTGCATATCTAGAATACATTCTAAATAAATCAGCTCCAAATAAAGCAGCTTCATCTCCTCCGGTCCCAGCTCTTATTTCAACAATAGCGCTTTTATTGTCATTCGGATCGTCTGTAATTAAGATTTTAATTAAAGCTTTCTCAAGGTTTGTTATTTTATTTTGTAGGTCTTCTTTTTCTTCCTTAATAAGATCTTCATACCCTTCTTCGGTATCCATTGTGTCTAATTCTTTTTTTTCATTTGTTAGAGCAACAAATTGAGCGCTTAAATCGTATACTTCTTGGAGGGCGCTCTTCTTTTTTGAAAGGCTAGCAAGCTTCTCTTGATCTAAAACATTAGAAGGATCTATTATCTCTTCCATAATATTGTTGTATTCTACAATAGTGCTCTGTGCTTTAGATAAGATGTCCATAGATTATAAAAATTTATTAATAAAAAATGCTTAAGAAGCTTTTTTATTATACTTACGGTTGAATTTTTCAATTCTACCAGCAGTATCCACTAGTGTGCGTTGCCCTGTATAATATGGGTGTGATTGATCAGATATATCCAGTTTAAACAATGGATACTCTTTGCCGTCTTCCCATTTAACAGTTTTATCTGTTTGAACGGTAGATCGTGTCAAAAAAGAGTAGTTACATGAACTATCTTCAAAGACAACCAGTCTATATTCTTCTGAATGTGTATCTTTTTTCATTTTAATTCTTTTAAACTTTTTTCTATTCTTTTAATTCCATTTTTAATGATTTCAGCGCTTGTGGCAAATGAAAGTCTCAAATAGCCCTTTGCCCCAAAACCATCTCCTGCAACCGTTACAACGTTTGCAGTGTCGAGAATATAATCAGAAAGGTCGAAAGTGTCTTGTAAAATTTTACCGTCTTTTGTTTGCCTATTTAGGTAGGATGAAAAGTCTGGAAACATATAAAATGCTCCTCCCGGCATATCACAATCTACTCCATCTAGGCTATTGAGCTCATCAAACATAATCTGACGTCTTTCTTTAAATTTCTTCTTCATCTCTGATATAGGGCCTTGATCTCCTAGAAGAGCGGCAACAGATGCTTTTTGTCCAATCGCATTGGGGCAGGAGGTGGTTTGGCCTTGAATTTTTGACATTGCCCTTACAATCACTGGATCTGCAGTAGTGTACCCGATGCGCCATCCAGTCATAGCATATGTTTTTGACATGCTTCTTATTGTTATTAATTCAGCGCCTACATCGTTCAAATTGTCTATAGCAGTAAACTGTCTATCATATACCAACTCTTCATATGTTTCATCAGAAATAACAACCCAGTTATTTGCTTTACTAATCTCTAAGATTTTGATAATTGCTTCATCAGACCATACTCCTCCAGTAGGATTGCTCGGAGAATTAATAATAATTCCTTTAATTGATGGATCAAGTTTTTCACTTAAATCATCAAAATCAGGTTCAAACTGTTTCTTTGGCAAGGTGTCTACAAGTAATGGCTCTGCACCTGATAGCGTCACAAACTCTGGGAAAGAAACCCAATAAGGTGAAAAAATAATTACCTTATCTCCACCTTCAAATAATGCCTGACAAGCAACAGAAAGTGATTGTTTACCACCATTTGAGACAATTATTTGATTCGTATCATAGAAAATACCTGTCATATTTTCTATTTTTGTTTGAATGGCTTCTTTTAGCTCTAACATGCCTGATCCGGGCGTATACTTGGTATAGCCGTCTTGTATTGCATTTTGTCCTGCCTCTATTATGTGTGAGGGGGTATTAAAATCAGGTTCTCCGACACCAAAATTAATTACATCTACACCCTTTTCTCTTAATGCTGCAGCTCGTGCAGTCATTTCCAAGGTAAAGGATGGTTTAATTTTATCAACTAGTTTTGATAATGCAATCGACATATATTACTGGCTCATTAAATCAAGAAACTCTTGGTTCGTTTTAGTTCTTCGCATTCTTTCTAATAAGAATTGCATTGATTGTTCTGTGCTCATTTCACCTAACATTTTTCTTAGAATCCACATTCTAGATAAATGTTGATCAGACAATAACAGTTCTTCTTTTCTTGTACCCGATTTAATAACATTAAAAGCGGGATAAATGCGTCTATCGCTTAATTCTCGGTCTAGAACAAGCTCCATATTACCAGTACCTTTGAATTCTTCAAAAATAACACCATCCATTTTACTACCTGTATCAATTAAAGCAGTTGCAATGATAGTTAAACTACCACCTTCTTCTGTGTTTCGAGCTGCTCCAAAAAATTTCTTTGGTTTTCTTAGGGCATTAGAGTCTACTCCACCTGAAAGAATCTTCCCACTATGAGGTATTACTGCATTATGTGCTCTACCTAAACGCGTAATACTATCAAGTAGGATTACAACGTCTTTACCGCACTCTACTAAGCGTTGTGCTTTATAAAGAGCCATATCTGAAACTTGAACGTGTCTTTCTGGTCCTTCATCAAACGTGGAAGCAATAACTTCTGCATCAACACTTCGCTTCATATCCGTTACTTCTTCTGGGCGTTCATCAATCAATAAGATTAATAGAACTGTATCGGGATGATTTCTTCTAATTGCATTAGCAATTTTAGAAATTAATATAGTCTTTCCTGTTTTAGGTTGTGCAACGATCAATCCTCGTTGTCCTTTTCCAATCGGCGACACTAGATCCATAATTCTCATTGACATATCGCTTGTATTCGATAGGTTAAATTTTTCGTTTGGATGAAGTGGTGTATATTTATCAAATGCTCTTTGATTTCTTATTTCCTCTGGATCTACTCCATTAACCTGGCTGAGCTTCAACAGGGCATGAAATCTTTCTTTAGATTTTGGAGCTCGCGTACTTCCTTCAACAAAATGGCCAGTTTTTAACTTAAATCGTTTAATTTGTGATGGGCTAACATAAATATCTTCTGGCCCAGGCAAATAATTATCGTTTACGCTTCTTAAAAATCCATAACCATCTGGTAAAATCTCTAGCACTCCTGCTGCCATTTTTTCGCTTGACTCATTATGCTTAGAATCTTTCTTTGGAGATGGCTCTTGAGGTTTTGGTGTTTCTTCTTTGGAAGAAGCGCCAACCATAACCTTCATTAATTCATCTTTTGACATAGAAGAAATCTTTTCTATGCCCATTGTTTTTGCAATTTCTTTCAAATCGCTTAATTTTTTTTCTTTTAAATCGTCTAATTTCATTAGTTCCTCTATTAATTGTGAAATGTACTTCTAGGGGGAAAACACCTTGAACCGAAAATTACATTATATAGCGCCATTGTCAAAGGAAAAATCAAAAAAATCATACACATCTTTTGCAATATAATGACTGCCAAAAACAACTTTAGCGCCTGAATGGTTCATTTCTCCTATAGCCTTAAGAGCATCATCTATATTTTCTATAAAATCAAATTTTTCTAGTAATGGATTATTTTGTATTTCTTTTTTATTCAGAATATCTCTCGAGCGGATCGTTGAGATAACGAGCTTGTCAAAAGAGTGTTTAAAAATTTCTACTACATCTGGATTAATCTTGTCTTTTTTTAACACCACAACGCCTATCGGTTTTTTTTGATAGATGTTCTGCAAATCTTCTACTAAAACTTCTATTCCATTTCTATTGTGTGCCACATCATAAAAGAAATCTTTTTTCATTAATTGCATTCGACCTGGCCAAGACCATCTATCTAGCCCTGCTTGTATTTTTTGATTTGTCATAGAAGAAAGTTGCTTACATGACTCAATCGCCAAAACAGCATTCTGCGCCTGATACGATCCACTCTGTTTTAAAGAAAAATTTTGATTTTTATATTTAAAAGAAATGGATTTTTTTATATGATCTTTAATTATAATATCGTCTTTTTTAATAAAAGATATTTCAACATTTTTTTGACTAGCATGTTCTTTAATGGTGTTTAAAACGCGTGTATCTGAGTTAATTGTAATAGCGGGCGTTTTCTCTTTAAAAATTCCACATTTTTCTGCCGTAATCTCCTCAATAGAGTCTCCTAGAATATGTGTATGGTCATAATGTATTTCAGTAATGATTGTCTGCAAAGGAGATAAAACGTTCGTTGAATCCAGCCTGCCTCCAAGCCCTGTTTCAATAATAGCAATATCGACGTTTTCCTTTGAAAAATAATTAAACGCAAGTGCGGTAGTTGCTTCAAAAAATGTAATTGAACTATCAATCAGTCTTTCTCTATGTTTTTCAATGAAATGTATAATTGCTTCATCGGATATTGGTTCTCCATTAATTCTAATTCTTTCATTAAATCGTATTAGGTGTGGGGATGTATAGAGCCCAACCTTATATCCATTTTCTTGTAAAATTTTTGCAATAATTGATGAGGTTGATCCCTTTCCATTTGTCCCTGCCAAATGAATTGTTTTAATTGTATTCTGTGGGTTGCCGCAAGTATCTAAAAAATCTTTTATATTTTTTAATCCAAGCTTAATTCCACGGTTATGAAGGCCATACAAAAATTCTAATGTAGGATTAATCATATCAATTAGTGTCTAAAGTTTTTTCATATTTCTCTATTGCTCTATATATAGAAGTTGCTAGCACGTCTCTATATTTGGAGCTTTTTAATTTTTTCTCTTCTGAAGGATTGGATATAAATCCTAGCTCAATCAAAACATTCGGCATAGAAGCGCCCATCAACACATAGAAACCAGCTTGCTTTACGCCTCTATTTTTACTTTGAATCCTTTTTCCCATTTCTTCTTGAACTAACGCAGCAAAGGTTTCACTGAAGCTAGCAAAACCAGCTTGTGCAATAGTTGCCTTGATAAGCGCTTCATCGGTTAACTTTGTAGTGCTGCTACCTTCAAGTTCCAACGCGGCATTTTCTCTGGCGGCAACTCTTACCGCTGCTTCATTTCTATTTGGACCAATCAAAAATGTCTCAAATCCGCTTGCTCTTCGATCTTCAGCAGCATTTGCATGTATACTAATAAAAAGATCTCCATTATTTTCATTTGCAAACCTTGTTCGCTCTCCTAATTTTAAAAAGATATCTTCATCTCTTGTTAAAATTGTTTTTACGTTCATATTTTTTGATATTTTTTTCTCCAGTCTTTTTGCTACATCTAAAGCAATATCTTTTTCTTTTGTTCCTCTATAGCCAACAGCGCCGGGATCTTTTCCGCCATGCCCGGGATCAATAATGATGGTATTAAATTTCCATTTATTTTTTTCTTTTGTTAGCTCAGTATTGGTTTTTTTTGGATTTAATATCTTTTGGTTTATAGAATTAAGAGAAATGGACATCTTATTATAGTCTATCGAGTATTTTTCAGCTCCATGGATTAAAAGAATATTGAAAAAATCGTCAATTGGTGCATAATACTGTTTATTAGTTTTAAATAATTTACTCTTCATTTGATAGGTTTTATCATCGATAACAATAAATGAAATATTATTTGAAAGCTTAACTTTCATTCCTTGTACATAAATAACAATTTTTTCTGTTTTGTCATTTATAAACGAGCCATTGCCAACAATTTCTCCAATATCATTTAATGAAATATAGTATTGGTTCTTCTTAATGATGTCTGCTTTGCCAAGCAGTGTATTGTTAGCTCCAATAATAGTCATTGTTTGTTGGTTGGTTGCTAAAACAATAGATAGCAGAAAAAATATGGAAATAATAGGGCGTAAGAAGATTAATAATTTCATAGTATAAAATTATTATAAATATAATGTAAAAGGGCTCAATTTTTGAGCCCTTTTTATTTTAAGTCAATGTAGAGTTTATTAAAAAATTATTTTTTCATCCACATTGCAACAACCATTACAGCAACTAACCCAGCAACACCACCGTCGCCGATTGCAGCTACTGCGCTACCGATACCTGCGATTACGCCAAAAACGTCATCATATAAGATACCAATAATAGTACCAGCAACAAGCACGTTGATCGCTAAATCTGTTAGTGTGCCTAATGTGCTGTTAATTAATTTAAATGCATTGTTCATTCTGTTTGTCCTCCAAACTTTTGTATTATAAGAGCCCCATATAAGAATATGGAGCTCTTATTTTTTGTTAGTTTAATACGATCCTATCTTATAACCATGACAAGAAGACTACTAATACTAGCAATCCTGTAACGCCACC
>Ga0208410_1001590_pt1 | contig 11568 bp, 11 predicted proteins | sample ETN02SmetaG_3_FD_185787 | JGI IMG/M metagenome (GOLD analysis project Ga0208410, IMG submission 185787) | Marine microbial and viral communities from oxygen minimum zone, Eastern Pacific Ocean - ETNP2014F10-02SV257 (SPAdes) (version 2) | ecosystem: Environmental > Aquatic > Marine > Oceanic ... | reverse complement strand
CCCTGGGTTTCTCATTCACCTCTTTTAGCATGGTACCATGGTACCACGTATTAACACATCCTTAATAGAGAGGCCTCTACATTCCTAATTCCCTAAACTCCGACCAGAATTTGGACAAACAAAAATCTAGACAGCAGAAATCTACACGCTGTAAGAAACTTTAACGTGCTTCCAGCACAGTTTTTCTGCAAATTAAATAGAAAAGATAAAAAACTCCAGATCCACTCTTCTCAGCGTTAGCCACGACAACGATTTCACAGGGAATAGTACCTCGTACTCGATACGAGCATTTTGGAAAATTCAAATACAGCCAATTCTACGGTAGGGTCCCTGTAAATGTTCAACTGTAATACTGCACTTACATTACTTTTAATTGTGCAATTGACAGTATATAGATTTACCGCGTAACTAAAAGGAAAAGATAACTGATTCCCTGATTAAGGAAGTGAGAAGCTGTAATAAATGTCTGCACTAGCAAGAAGGATTAAGCATGTATCTAAATTACAGTTTAGATCTTTCGATTTCATCGCCGTAAGAACTTCTTCTTAAGCTTTTCCAAGAGTGTATGTTAATTATCAAATACAGGTTCAATATCGTTCCAACAGTAGATGGAAAAATAATAATCTTTCGATTGCCAGGTATGAAGCATTCTAGTTTTTCTAAACTGTGTGCTCAATTATACTTTTAAAATTTCTACAGCTCAGTCAGAAATACTTTTGGAAGAAGAGAGATTCGGAAAGCATACGACTGGCAGTTCTATTCTGGTTTAACTCAATCTTTTGAAGAGTGCATTTTGGTACCGCAAATGGGTGACTCCATCACCGAGGGTACCTTGCAGAAATTCTTGAAGTTTCCGGGAGATAAAGTACAAGCTGACGAAATTGTTGCCTTAATTGAAACAGATAAAGTTACACTGGATGTGCGCTCCACAATTTCTGGTGAAATAAGGGAGCTGAAAGTCTCAGAAGGAGAATCGGTGGTTGTTGGACAAGAAATTATGTCTTATGTTCCATGCTTGGTTGAAAATTCCCTAAAACAACGTGATGTTGTAAGTAAAGCAGAAGATCTGAACGTTTCCGTTATCGTCCCAACTATGGGTGATAGCGTTTCTGAAGGGGTCATTGCGGCTCTAAGTTCAAAACCTGGGAGTCATGTGAAAAAAGACGAGTTGATAGCGCAAATTGAAACTGACAAAGTAACAATTGACGTTCGCTCTCCAGATGATGGTCTTGTGAAGTATATTGTGCAAGAGGGTGAAACTGTATGTGCAGGGGACGTGATAGCACAAATACTGCCAAGTTCGGGATTATCTGATGTCCAGGTAAAAACTGAAATCGGCTCGGAGAGTTCTTCGTCCGTTTTTGTTTCTTCTACTTCGACGATTAAACCATGCCAGTCAGAATCTCGAGGTGAAAGTAGAGTGAAAATGAGTCGTTTACGAATGCGGGTCAGTGAACGTTTGAAGTCTGCTCAGAACACATATGCAATGCTAACGACATTTAATGAAATTGATATGACTAATGTTATAAATATGAGAAAAAAATACAAGGATCAATTCCAAGAAAAATATGGAGAAAAACTAGGGTTTATGAGTACGTTCGTAGCAGCCAGTGCTAGAGCATTGCGGGAAGAAAAAAGTGTCAATGCAGTAATAGAAAATGACGAAATAGTCTTCAAAAATTTTGTTGACATCTCCGTGGCGGTTAGCTCTCCAAAGGGTTTAGTTGTTCCTGTTTTGCGTTCAGCTGATAAAATGACTTTTGCGCAAATCGAATTTGAAATTGGTAGATATGCGAATAAAGCTAATGATGGTACCTTGTCCATAGACGAGATGACTGGTGGGACGTTCACAATTTCAAACGGTGGAACTTTTGGTTCGCTTTCAGGAACTCCTATCATTAACCCGCCTCAAAGTGCAATTTTGGGTATGCATTCAATTGTTCACCGTCCTGTCTGCGTAGGTCCAGAGAATCTAATTGTGGCCAGGCCTATGATGAATGTTGCACTTACATATGATCATCGCTTAATTGATGGAAGAGAGGCTGTTTCATTCCTTAGAATAATTAAAAAGAATGTCGAAGATCCACTTCGTATGTTGACTGAACTTTAAAAATATGAAATAGTGGAAGTAGCAAAACTATTTGCAAAACACGAGTGTATAACTGAGGTAATTGATGTGCACATGGACTGCATCTATTTGTGATGCTATCATGTGCTGGCACCTTTCTTTTTTTTCGCTTACTTGTATTTTCAAAGTTCCTTTGATGCTTTAGTATCCCATTTCGTTTCGTTTCGTTTCGTTTCCGACGGTTATTACGACCAATAGTACACGTCTTCCCATCGCATTCGAGGACGTTGCCAACTTCCACCGTCCAGTCTTACTGGAAGGGAAAAAACTAAAAAAGATTGCCATATGGACTGTAATTTCTGTTTTTGGTACCACGGTACAAGTAACAGAAATAATACCCACATTAAAATTATCTACATGGTACCAGGTACCAGTGATTTCGAAAATAAACGCCGAAATTGTAACTTTTAGTCCACACGCTTCAATATTGAGTTTCAGAGACCAAACTCCACGCAATAAGTACCACTAGTGATCACTTTACTCGCTGACAAACGCGTGCTTGAATAATCTTCGTGATGGCGCGTCGAGGAGCGCGCAAGTGAATTACCAAATCGTAACTTTTTATTTAAATAAATTTTATGAAGGAACGCATGGGGGATATTGGATCATGGTTGCATGAATATGCAGAATTTCTTCTAGAATACTCTTTAGAAGGACAAGAGACGTCTTCCTGGTGTCACTGGAGCTGTTATTCGGTGCCGTTGACGACGTTCTCGACGTTGTGTTTTTCCTCATGGCGGCGATTGAGCGATTGAATTACAAAAATTGCCAATTACAATTTCAAAAGTGCGGCTTTCGCGACCAACGGTCACATTCTTGCCCACTACGTGCGTCATTATGTTTAGGGGTTTACGGACACCTTCTATGATCTAATAGGACGATGTTCATGGCGCGAATGGTGTCAATGGATGCGCCACGCGGCGTTGAATAGCGATTGTAATTATTAATTTTAATTTCGACGATTTTTTTTTTTACGACAAAACTGGTACCCGTACTTTACACACAAAAAGTCAATCTACGGGGGGTGGCATCTCATACTTCTCACTAGGTTGATGTCAAGTGCTTGATTTTTAAGCGCGCTGTCATATTAGTGAGAAATGGCCTGTTCTAACCGCGGACTTACGGACACAAAAAGTACCTGTCATTTTGCGCTTAGTTCGATGAGAAAGAAAAAATACTACACAACTACTTTTCCGAAGCCCTGTTCCAAATGGACCATGCCTTTTAGCGAGGCATATTATGAAAGTTGTCCATTTGAAGAAAATAGATCTGCGCTACACTATCAATCTAGGAGAAGATTCTTGTCTGAGTTGGCAATGATCTGTCCTCAAAGTTCTGCATTTGCTTCAACCCTTCAGAGTGGACAGGTAGGAAATCCAATCAGCGTACGCTACAAAGGGAAAGAATGGAGTGTGATTCTTCCTGACTTGTATCAGAGAGTTGCAATATATTCGAATAAGGAAGGGACAAATAGTTGTGAAAATTGTAGAGCCGAAGAAAATGTTAATATGTCAAAAAGCGAGAGTCCTTTGCTTGCTCACTTTATTTCACAAAGTGGAGAAACTGATATTACTATCAGTGCCATAGGTGCGAATAGCCTCAAATTATCTCTTTTACAGATAAATACTATCGAAGAACTTGGATCCCTCGATTCTACATCAGCGTTATTTTTACCTTCCACTGCAAAAATTGAGGGAACTAGTATACGCAAGTCCAATGGGATGAAAACATTTTATTCATGGGATTTCGTCTATGGAAATCAAAGAGTTCTTCTCACGGTTATTTTCTCATCATATTCTACATTTTAACTCATAACTTTTCTCTATGATAGGCTAGCGTTAATTTTGGAAAGGTACTTTTATTAGGTTGCTCTTCTGAAATAAAGGTCTGGGAAAAGTATGAAAAGAGTTTTTACAAGATTTCAGAAAGTTTTAAAGTTGGAAACGATATCTGATACTTAAATAGCGCTTTTTGCATATTCAATTTCCATAGTGTGAGTAGAGTTCAGACGAAAACCTTGCAGCCCTGACAATGCAGTTGTTGCCTCAGCAGCACTTCGAAACTCGACTGAAGCTAGACCAGGTTTCTCGGAATCTATTTGAACGCTTTGAAAACCTGGGAATTGTTTGAATAGAAGCGATAACATTTGATCCGTAGTAGCTTCTGTTGATGAAAGAGTAAATACAAGCCATTGAATTATAAATGGTGTAAAACCTGGTAAACCTTTGATAGAAAGTATAGCACTCTTCAATGTATTTTTATGCACTCTATCTTCTCCTGTATTTCCTTGCCCTATTCCATCATCCTTCCCACTTTCTTTCAACGGTGTGCTGATACAAGAAGTATGAACAAATTTCTCACTCACTTTTCGAGGTAACTTTTTGAGAGAACTATTTTCTGACTTTTTTATATTCGTGGAAGGAAATTTCAGAGCAACAGCAATATTCTGTAAGCAAGCTGTTATCGTAAATATAGGATTAAAAATAATTTAAAAACCATTGGCTTGCTATAAAATGGTAAACCCTGGAGAAGCTGTAATGCAGTGGCGGCGGACTGAGAATCACCGTAGATGATCCAGGCCTGGCCTCTTAGCTTATATCTTCTAGACGCAAAGATATCCGCGACTTTGCCGCAATGTGAAAACACGGCGAGAAGAGCTTTTCGAAGTTCTATTTTTTTTATCAAAAGTATTCAAAAACGTTTCAATAAACCTACCTTTAATAGGAACTCTCTCATTTAAATTACTTATGTACAGTGTCCTGTTATTATTGTAATTTTCCATTCTACTGAACCTGTTTGTTTCAATAAACCCCTATGTATCAAAGCGCATGTGGTGACCGCTTCCAGTGTTGAAAATCTCGTTTGGCTAGTTGAATAATTTTATGGTTACTAATAACTTTCTGTAAGCGTGTGAATTGGTGACACGCGTGTTTAAAGTGTGATGAAATTATGTGTTGTATACGATATGTAAATTGTATAATTGCACAAATGTTTGAACAAAAAACAGAAACGGACGTGATTTTTTCCTCATGCACACAAAAAAAATAACATGGTAAAAAACGACTTGGGGTCAGGAGGTGGTCTAGTGAATATATGCTGTCTGAACTTGATTTCTATTTCCATAGAAATATGAAAGTATTACTTCTGTATGCCGACTAATCCTCGGCCCTCCACAGAAGGTTGGTAAGCCTGGCCAGTTTTTTTCTTAAGACCAGAAACCTTCCCAACAAGTTTCCTTATTCTGCGTTGTTCATTGCTTTGACCTCGAGATTTTACCTCACCTGGGTCCATCTTAAGCCTTGGCCTTTTAACATATTCAGGGATAGAGCTATCTGGTATCTCCGCATGATGCCTATATCCCTTTTCACCATATCTTGGACCTGAGTGCGCAGAAATGCTCATATCATCCACGGGCTCTAAAATCCTTGAGGGACGTTTAGTTCTTCTCATAGATAACTCATTGTTATCTGAATCATATGCATCATATACTTGTCCACTTCGATGAATATACTTATATTCCGACGAGAGCTCGTATACCGGCCGACTCCATTTCTCGATTAACTTTTTGCAAATAGCACGGTTACTTCCTGTTTCTTGAGGAATAGTCGTCAAAAATACCAGTATTTTTGCTAAGCCCGATCTTTTCAACTCATCCTTTCTGTCAAAATCGTCAGTTTCGACAGGTAAAATATCAATTAGACGTATGAGACTACTGCGAAGATTGATATTTGGTAAGTTTCCATCCGGCAAAAGATTAAGCCACATGTAAAGAACTTTCAGTAATCCATTTTTCAGTAACAACTCTTGAAGTTCAGTTTGTCTCAACTTTATTTCAACTTCTGGTAACATCTTCAATTTATATACTGCAGGAAGCTTCAAAGCATATGCCTCTAAATCTTGTTCAGCTGCAACTTCCATTTTAGATAAGAAATCAATCACTTCAGTTTTCATAGTCTCTTCTCTACGCCGTTCTTTTTTCCTCTTCTTATCTTTAGACCCGAAGAAATTAATATCCTCATCAGACTCCTCAGCCTCACTGTCATAAATTTCTTCATCTGGTCTATTATCACGATCAGAATGTGATACTCCAGTATCATTTATAAAATTTACTCCGGTATCTATGTTACCGTGACGAACTTTATGAGAATTCCTTTCATTTAAGTTCACGATATTTCCTGTGTTTTTACGTTTATTAATCAATTGATTTGTATCAAGATCCTTTACATCAATATCCGCGTCATCACCAAATAATCTAGTCATCAATGACGATTGAATTCTCTCGTCTCCCATTGGTTTTCTTGTGCTATTTCGTAAACTAAAAATAGTTTTTGCCTGATCCTGGCCCGTTAAGATGTGATTACACTTCTAAAACAGGGGGATATTTCAAAATTGTACTCAAATGTTGATTGTAAATCAATATGTCTACTTAATAAGGTTGAGATCAATTGCACTTGAAGTTGTAAGGTTTCGAAGTAAGAAATCAAGAATTATTAGAATGGATTTTTTTACGACCCTCTAAAAAACTTATGTATTTGTGCATAAGATTAGAAGATGAGGTATCAACCAACGAGGCTATGGTCCTGTTCTTCCACTTTTGTCTCGTTTTTTGAAGGTTTCAACTTCGGCACTCTATATCGTTCTCTTCCTAATACGCTAATACCCTAAAGCAGTATAAATCAAAACAAATTTTATACCAAATTGTAAAAACTTCTTTCCTTTTATTAATGCAATTATGGCCATCCGTCACGCATACGAAAGCAGGTATTCACTACTATTCTATATTATGAGTCATATTCATATTTCGCATGACTTTTGAAGTAATGACATCGGTGTCTTTGGAACTTTAACGAATGCATATTGCATAACTGCAATAGGAGGTTCCGAAAACTTTTACAGGTAAATTGTATACCTTTTTGTATACCCCCCTACTGAAGTTCTACTGTTAAAAGTTTATTTGAAAGTGAACTTTCGCGAGAAATACCAGTGATTAAGAGTAGTATAGCAGGAACCCGCTTGGTGGGTAGAATGTGTGTAGGTGAGAATTTTGTAAACTCCTTTGCTGTTGCCCTGCTTAATTTAGGTACTAGGGAACAAAAAGGGGTTACTGCTTCCAAGCTCTACTACGGATCAAGGTAATCTACTTTAAATCTATGCTAGAGTATATTTGAATGACGTCATTTTAGAATTACTGCATATTCGCAATTCCCTTCCGGATTCTGTACTTGTTCAAAGAGTTGAGGAGAGACTTTCTGGTAATTTTTAGTTCCAATTTTTGTCTAAACATTTTTTATGACTTTTTTAGCTCTTGGAAATTGCATTTCATGTAATGACTATACAGCCCTTATACATCCGGATATCGACCGTGAAACAGAAGAGTTAATATGTGATGTTCTTGGTGTAGAAGCTTTTAGGGAGGTGATTTTATTTGTTTGAGAAAAGTTCGCAACTGTTAGCCTTTTGTTAGACTATTGCAGGAAATGCTCTAGTTGGAAGTTATTGCAAATTTTCGAGCCAAGGTGGATTGGTACACCCACAAACAAGTCTGCAAGAGCTTGACGAGCTTTCTTCTCTCTTACAGGTCCATGTTCTTAATGATTTTTTTGCAATCACATAAAGATATTATTTTAAAGGTACCCCTTGCGGCAGGTACGGTCAATCGAGGAAGTGATATTATTTCTGCGGGATTGATTGCTAATGACTGGACTGCCTTTTGCGGGCTAGATACTACTTCGACAGAATTAAATGTAAGTTTTTTCAACGCATAATGATAAGATAGTGAGAGGTAACAAACAGGTAATAGAAGAAATTCTAAAAATTCGGAGTATTGATAACAATAAATCCTTTGAGAGCACTCGTGCTGCTATCATTGATACTTTAGTGTGATTTGAATATTCTTGTTAATATAAAAACTAAATGATAGTTTAATGTATACCGATCTCAAATGTCTTTCATTCTAATAGTACCTGTGGATGAATTTTTTAAACATATATATCTCAAATGAAAGTGGAGTTGCTTTTTCACCTTATCTATCAATCCATACTCCTTCGCCTCTTGTGGATCAAAGTATCTAGGTCTGTTTATATCTTTTTCAACTTCTTCGATCGACTTACCAGTAGATGTAGATAATATTTCAAGCTGATTGTGGATGATAAGAATTGTTGGCCAAAATAGCTTGAACAGTAGTACCATTTGAGACTTTGTATTTCTAGTTTCGTTGCGCTGAATTTCTAACTCGGAGGCCTGTCGTTTTAATAATAAGAGTGATAGACATACATATCATAACTATAATCATGCCTGTCCTCGAAATGAGTTTATTGGTTGTTTAATCATTATGCTAGCAGATGGAAGTGCAGCCCTGTGACCCTGTGATAAGTGCATAAATGAAAGACTGGAAAACTTTATTTAGTTCTACCTTTTTACCAGCTGCGAGCAACATTGCAGCTTCACCCCAAGCTGTACCAATAGCAATGGTATGTACAGGGGGTTTGACATATTGAATTGTATCATATATTGCAAATGCTTCGGAATCGTACCCATATTTTTGACCCTCCTAATAACAAACACTTCAATATTTTGATACGAAAATACTAAAAATACTTTTGATGTTCCCGTTGAATTTATGTATAAATGGATCGGTTTAATGTTATTTTCGTATTGAAGATATAACAGTTCAGCAAGGATTAGTTCAGTCACCGAAGGTACTAATGTCATGCCCTATAATGAAGAAATATACATATAAGCAATAATTATCGGTTCATAGTTACCAGGTAAACAATGCGTTCTTTGAAAATATAAGATGGCAAGTCGGGAGGCAACTGACTAGATGCGTCCCCTTGTAAACTTGGAATTACCTTTAAAACAAGAAATATCCCTAATAATTGCACATTTTATATAGAACAATACCGCTTTGATCTCATGATATACTCGAGGACCCTTCACTTTGGGTTTCACAGCTGAAATTCCGAAAACTTTATTATCCGTCCTCGTAAACTGTGTGAGGCAAGTTGGCGGGCAACTTACTACGAGCATGTTATTCAAAATCAACGTCTCGTGCACTAACAGATATTTTGAGAGCGCGGGCCTTAAGAGAAGTTATGAGATGATGAGTTGTCAAAGAAGAAGAGATGCTCTATTTTAGACTATCTCATTTATATGAAGTTTTCTGTAAATTTTTTAAAGGATGGTAAGAGTAAAACTTAAGGGCAACTCGATGAACCCTACGAGAAACCCTCGTTTTAATATGATAGGCCATATGCCATACGAATAGACAAAATTATCGGAATTTTATTTTAATCAAACGATTCCACTTATAAACAGTATAAATATTATTCCGCGCATTCAAAATTTATTCAAAAATGAATGACACTGAGCCAATCGATTATGTCGCCGACTTCCTCTGGCCAAGCGAGGTAAACTGTTTCCGTTTAGCTCTTGTTTTTGATTTTTTTACATTTATAAAATTACCCTAGGAATACAAGAAAAAATCATTCATACAAGCTCGCGAACAATATGAACAAATGTATAGTGAATCAATTACAGACCCTTCTACATTTTGGTCTGCCATTGCTTCAGAATTTCATTGGAAAGAACCGTGGGACCCTGCAAATACAGTCCAAGGGAATTTCGACACAACGAAAGGCCCAATCTCAACTTCCTTCTTTTCTGGAGCAAAAACTAACATAGCTTGGAACTGTTTGGACGAACAAATTTCCAAAGGTCGAGGTGATACTGCTGCTTTTGTCTGGGAAGGGAATGGGCTAGGAGAGAACAAGACGATGTCCTACTCAGAAGTTTGTTCTGAGGTGAACAAACTTGCTAACTGGCTCAGAAGAATTGGAGTTGAAAAAGGTGACCGCGTCATTATTTATATGCCGATGATCCTAGAATTGCCAATTTCTATGCTTGCATGCGCGAGAATTGGTGCAGTCCATGGAGTTGTCTTTGCTGGTTTCTCTGCCGAGTCCTTGTCACAACGCCTAATTGATTCTGAAGCCAAAACTATTTTGACCTGCAATGCAGTTTTACGAGGCACAAAGTTACTTGATCTCAAATCAATTGTTGATAATGCGATTGAATTAGGCGAGGACAGATGTAGAATTACGCATTGCTTATGCGTCGCGAATGAACGAGCAATATCTTTTTCGGAGTCAAATTTTGTTCCGAAGCGGGATTTCTGGTGGGGAGAAACTATAAACGGAATGAGTTCGACATGTGAGACTGAGTGGGTTGACGCAGAAGATGCCCTTTTTATGCTTTACACATCTGGCTCTACTGGAAAACCGAAGGGTGTAGTTCATACAACGGGGGGGTATATGATTTATGCTGCTACAACCACAAAATACGTTTTCGATTTAAAACACGGAGATTTATTTTGGTGCACAGCCGACTGCGGATGGATAACTGGACACACATATGTAACTTACGGTCCGCTTCTGAATGGTGCAACATCTTTGGTTTTTGAAGGAGTTCCGAATTATCCCGATCCGGGACGTTGTTGGGACATAGTTGATAAATTTGGGGTTCACGTCTTCTATACAGCACCAACCCTGATACGATCTCTTCAGCGAGAAGGTGATGGTTATGTAAAAAAGTATTCTCGATCAAGCCTTCGCCTACTTGGGACGGTAGGAGAGCCGATAAATCCAGAAGCATGGAAATGGTATCATAAAGTTGTTGGAAATGGTAAATGTCCTATAGTTGACACCTGGTGGCAAACTGAGACAGGGGGGCATCTTATTACTCCATTACCTGCAGCGTTTCCTTCAAAACCTGGCTCTGCCGCTTTGCCTTTTTTTGGCGTAAAACCTGTAATTTTGGATGAGCAGGGAAAAGAACTTTTAGGTGAATGCGAAGGTCTCCTTTGTATCAAATCACCGTGGCCATCTATGATGCGGACGATATATGGCGATCATTCTCGCTACGAAACTGCATATTTTAAGCCTTTTCCTGGATATTATTTTACGGGTGACGGAGCACGACGAGATAAAGATGGATATTATTGGATTACAGGACGTGTTGATGATGTCATTAATGTATCTGGACACAGAATAGGTTCTGCTGAGGTCGAAAGTGCTCTGGTTTCACATTCTCTATGTACAGAAGCTGCAGTGGTGGGAATCGAGCATGCCATTAAAGGACAAGGGATTTATGCATACGTTACATTGCTTGATGGTGTTGAATATACCCTAGAGCTTAAGAAAGAACTCATAGCATGTGTTCGAAGTACAATTGGTCCCTTTGCAGCCCCGGACACAATACATTGGGCTCCTAACTTGCCCAAAACTCGAAGTGGTAAAATACTCCGAAGGATTCTACGCAAAATTGCGTGCAAAGATGATTCTTTCGGTGATATATCCACGCTGGCAGATAAAGGTATTGTTGAGGAACTTATGCGATTACGTGATGTTTGAATTTGAAGTAGATAGAATATGCAAAAATGT
>Ga0208410_1001586_pt1 | contig 11580 bp, 7 predicted proteins | sample ETN02SmetaG_3_FD_185787 | JGI IMG/M metagenome (GOLD analysis project Ga0208410, IMG submission 185787) | Marine microbial and viral communities from oxygen minimum zone, Eastern Pacific Ocean - ETNP2014F10-02SV257 (SPAdes) (version 2) | ecosystem: Environmental > Aquatic > Marine > Oceanic ... | reverse complement strand
AGACTGGGTTAATAGCATGGCACAATTAGTTAATAATACTGATAAAATAGTGATTGGCTATTCTAAAATAAAAAATAGTGATAGCTTACTTAAACAGTACCAAAACATAGATTTTTTAGGAATTATGTCTGCAAATGCTGGTTTATTAAACTACAATATTATTTGCTCAGGTTCTGGGCAAAACTTAGCTTATAAAAAAAAACATTTTTTAGATATTGATGGTTTTAAACCAGTTCAACATCTTATATCTGGAGATGACATGCATTTGGTACAATCAATATCAAAATTAAAAGGAGCGATTTTTAATTATGATCCAAAAAGTTTTGTTTCAACAATGCCAAAAAATAAAATTGTGGAATATTTAAATCAAAGAACAAGGTGGTCATCTAATTCGAAAAATACAATAATAGATGCCCCGTTATTTTTCCTATTCCTTTTTTCAGCATTAATTACAAATTGTGGAATCTTATACGGACTTTATACACAATCAGCAGTATTAATATTAGCTATACTAATAAAGTTATCTGTTGAGGGTCTAGTTATTTATATTGGATGTAAAATATTTGAAACAAATACAAACTTATCATCATATATATTTTGGAATATAACTCAGCCAATTTATATACCATTAATAACTATATCGGGTTTAATTGGTAAATATTCATGGAAAAAATGATGCTTGGTATATTAAAAAATGATAAGTTTTTAATTGGCTATATAATTTTAATTATGATACTTTATAGATAATGAACATCTTAATATTACATGGACCTAATCTCAATATGTTAGGTGTCAAATCATCAACCAACAATGAGACATTAACTCTAGACAAGTTAAATAAAAAACTAAGACTGCATGTAAGAAATACTAATATAAAGTTAAAAATTATCCAAACACACAAGGAATATATTGCCCTAAACTTTATTCAAAGAAATAGAAATAAAGCTAACGGTTTAATCATTATTCCTACATCATGGGCAAAATACAACCAAACTATCCTAGAGACCATTGTCCTATCAAATATGAAGACAGCCACTGTTTATTTCGATGAACCCTATAATCTAGGAACTAGTGAAAATGATTCCATTTTAATATCAAAAAATATTAAATCATTTGTTGGAGACCCCATTGAGTCTATCACAACAGCAATTGATTACATTAAGACATAGATGACTAAAGATTTATTTTTAATTCTTTATATGGTTTTATTATCAAATGCTCTAAGTCAAAGACTAGATAATGCAAACTCATCCCCAATGAAAATACTAAGTGATATAAAGCCTACAAAAGAGAAAATAAAACATGATGATGTATTTAATGCTGATTGGGTAAAAGAATTAAAACTAACACTACCATGTAACGGACTTAACATACCTAAAAGAGCTTCAAGATTACCAAATGCACCACGCGATTATCGAAATGGAATACACAGAGGAATTGACTTTTTTGCAAATTGGGGAACAGAGGTAAAAGCAGTTGCTAAAGGATATATAGTAAGAGCAGATAAATATTATAAAGAATACCCACCTAATTTTAGAGAACAAATGCTATTATCATCTGAACGAGCAGGACATACACCATCTGATATTTTTAACAGTGTGTTACTTGGAAAGGCAATTATTATTGATCACGGTTTTGATTTAATACCTGGTTTCAGAACGATATCTATATACGCTCACCTTTCAAGTATTGATGAAAATATAACTCCTGGGTCTGCTGTAGTATCAGGGCAGGTACTTGGAAAAACCGGGAACTCAGGAACAAAAGAAAGTACATTGGGAACAAAAAAAGAATCACATCTTCATTGGGAAATGATATTACAAAAAGACAATAATGAAATATACTTAGGGAAAAATATGGATTATGATAATCTATATCCTATGTTAAAAAATATATTTAATTAAAATAATATAAAAAAAAGGGCAGTAAAAACTGCCCTTTTTTAATTCAATTTTAAATTATACTTCTAAAAAGCAATCCGGAGTGCAACAACAGAATTCGTACCGAAATCACCCATTGGAAGCATCGTGTAATCAACATGTAAGTTCATACCAACAAACCTAGACATGTCAATTGACGCACCAAATGAAACACCGTCAGATGGGTTTTCATACCAATCTACAGCTTGTTCACCTGTAACAGTTGTACCCTGAGCATCAGTTGTTTCAAATTTTTCAATATATTCTTGAGCTGATGATGAAAACTGAAAGCCAAGACCAACAGATCCAAGACCTTCAAGAGTATATGAACCACTTAGTTTGACCTCATCTGTTGAGTAATAATTACTTGTGTAAGTAGCACCTAACACAGCACCCATAATATTATACGAAAGTCCCATATCAAATGTAAATGGAAGATCAAAAGATGCAGCATCAACCTTATAATACTCAGATGGTCTATCAGCGTCAGAAGGCTCTGCAAACACACCAAGACCCTGACCGTCATATTTCATAGGACTTCCAAAGTTTTTAAGTGCGAATCCAATATCTAAACCTTCTTTACCAAGAAGACCCTTATACTGAACTCCTAAGTCATAAGCAAACCCAGTAGCAGAAACACGTCCGAAACTCTCACGAATTAAATTAGCATTAATACCAACACTAGTATTTTCAGCTAACTTTCTTGAGATAGTTGCACCAACTATAGAAAAATTTGGTGTAAATATCTGCCCAGTTCCATCAGGATAGAAGACTGTGGTTTCATTTATATCACCAATATTAAACGTACGAACATTAATACCTAATTTGTTATCGCCAATGCTGGTAGCGACTCCGAAAAAGTTATTGTCCATATCAGCAAAATATTGACGATTTGAAAAAATTAGGTCTATATTATTTTCACTCATTGCCAATCCAGCAGGATTCCAAAAAGTAGCATCCATACCAGTTGCAGTGGCAACTGCTCCACCACCAGATAGGTGCTTAGCGCTTGGCACAATAAGCAACTGCGTTGATGATGCAGACCCCATCCTTGAGTTTTGCCCAATAAGCAAAGAACTAAGGACGATAATTACGAGACTAGAAACAATTTGTTTTTTCATTTTTCTCTCCGTTTGAATTGTATTTAATAGTATTTCAACACTTGTGATTCTTGCACAAGAGCTATTTTTAACATTCTCTCATTGCCACCTGATTTAACCCTAGCAACATAAACGCCACTAGCAACAGGATAGCCATACTGATTTTTTAAATCCCATTTTGCAAACTGTGAATTATCATTCTTAGTCATACTTTTTACAAAAACACCACCTAATGAATAAATATCAATAGTTGCTTCAACAGGAAGATTATTAAAAGAAATATACTTATCTGAACGGCTAGCTTCTAACTCATGAGTACCATAGTATGGGTTAGGGTACACACTTACATTCGAAATATCATTTGATGCTACTCTAGATGAAGTTGTAGTTGAAAAAGTAAACACATCACTACCAGGCTGAATTGGATTGGCATAAACAAACAATACCTTATCGCCTTGGTTAAACTGAGCATCCCACCAAACAACATTCCATGTTAGATTATCTGTAATAACATAAGCATCTTCAGCTTCATTTAAATATTCACCATCTGCCTTATAATCAAGATGTATAAAGTGAGTATACATACGATTATATGGGTTAAATGAATACATGTAGCCTGGATCGTCGCCATTACCCATAGCAGCATTATTTTGTATCCTATCATAAATAAGAATATCTATTTGCTTACCACCTTCAATTAATGCTCCACCAGCATCTCTTGCTTCCATGTCCCAAACTTCAAAAGGAACCCAGATTCTAAATGGACTACCATCTTTATCAACATTCCCTTGATCTGGATGATCTGCTATGTTATAACCTCTAGCGCCATCATGCCACGCGAATGAACCACCGTCACCTTCACAATTACCTGCATAATTAGCACATGTATAATACCAGAGACTATCAGGCAACCCATCTGGCGCAGCTTCCCAAGTTGCATTATCATAGGCATCAACAGCAACACCCTCAGTAGTTACAGGAACCCTTACAGAATCTTCCCATTCTCCAGTAAATCTAATCTCAACATCTCTTTGAAGAATATCAACACTAGTAATACCTGAACCATAGGCATCTACAGCCATCGCAGATGCAGCCCAACCATTGACCAAATAAGAATCAATATCATATATAGCATCACCATACAAGGCAGCATTTGCCTCATCTAGCGTATATTCATGCCTTAATACATCATTAGGTGCCGCATAACCACCGTTTACATTTACCTGAAAACCTTCAGTCTCTAAAGCAGCAGTAACATTATGATGCAACTTAGAAAATTGTTGAGCACTTGCACCATCCAACACATCCGCCCCACTAACATAAGTTTGATTTGTTAATAAGTCTGTATTGTCAGTTGTATTTTTAAGATTCCAATATTTTTCAAGCTGCATAAAATAAGCAAATGCAGTGTCTTCTACAGTATATGTACCAGTTGCATTTTGAACTGTAGTAAGATATGCACCATCACAGCCCATACCAATACCATAATATTCACATGTTGCGCAGTCTACTCCACCAATAGCAGGATCACACCACGCCTGAGCCCAACCATCATCATAAATTGTATAATTTATAACCATATCAGCAGGAAACCCAGCTGGCTTGTTTATATTAGCAGAAATAACCTGACCACCAGAGAAAAAGCCTCCAGTCGAAAGACCTTCACTCACATCACCATACATAGCAATATGTGAGTCATCACCTTCACCAATCATAGCAAGAGCACCACCACCATCGACAGAGTTAATAACTGTTCCCGCAGGAAACTCGATCTTAACACCATCCGCATAATTATAATCCGGTGAAACAACGCTAACGTTAAATACCACATCAATTGTCGCAGCGTCTGGATTCGTTAAATAAAAACCAGTTACACTTGAAGGAGATACATCAAATACCCTTCCTGCTGCTGCAGGATTAGAAGATGTCCACTCACCATCAGCACCAACATACCAAGCTGTCTCAGAAAAAGAAACTTCATAACTATCGCCAGTAAGCTTAGTGTAGTTAACGACATTAACATCTAAAGAAACATCTGCCGTACCAGCAGTTTTTGTTACTTCAATCTCATCACCAAAAGCAGCATTCACTACCTCACCAGGATTTAGGCTGCGAGGCGTTGCCGCAACACGAGTTTCTGTAGACTCTAATACTTTAAATGGTCTTCCTTCATTATCAGCTAAATAGCTATATGCTGTAACAGCAAAATGATAGGTGATACCATTTGACATCGGTCTACCACGAATCTCATCTGTACCTGTACCATAATATCTCTGAACACCACTATCAGTACCTGTTTGCTTTATAGTTTCAATTACAAATCCTGTAGTTGGATCAACTGAAGGATCTAAAATAAGCTGAACTAAATTAACTTTATCAAACGTAGCAACCTTGATTCCTTCAGATAAAGGAGAGTTAGCCGTAGGAAGCTGATAAACATTATAACCCTCAAACTCAAATCCTTGACTAGGAGTACCCTCAGTGTTTTCAACAGCTTGTTCACTCACTCCCCAGTCTAACATAATCTCACCATCATGCTCTAAAACCTCAACCATAGGAGATGTTGGAGGAACAGGTAAGTTAAAACTTTGATCATACGCATACTGTCCGTATTTATCATGGAATTTTGCTACAGACACTGAAGACACATTGTCGAGTCCCATACCAGCAGCAATTCCAAAAACCACTGTCGCAGTCTCACCTTTATTCATCATAAATGGACCACTTGCCATAACAAGTCTTCTATCACCCGGAGGAAGCTGAACACCATCGATCCAACCTGATCCAGTTACAGGGTCACCTGACACAGCAAACTTAGTTGCTTCTCCTGTTGAAAGATCAGTCCAAGGAATTTGTGTAGGCCAAGCCGGTCTAGGAAGAAAACCCTCCATTAAATTAAAAAACTGCAGAGAACCAGCGTAACTACCTAAATCAGGATCGCTAATTGCAGAACCAGCACCAAAATATGTAAAAGCTGTCATTGGAAGATATTCAGTAAGATCACCATCTCCATCAATATCTTTATTATCTGCAGGCCCTTGTAAAAAGTCATATCCACCCGCTGGAACTGGTAAATTAAAAATGCTGTTAAAAACACCATCTAGCCTGTTACCATTATATACATAACCAAAAGAAAGGTCAACATCACAACCAACATAATCATCAGTATATGTACCTAAATCTGGGTCAGACCACTGAGTAAAATAAACACTATCCATCCAAGCACCATCAGGTGTTCCAGGGAGGCCAGTGTATTTCAATTTAGCTTCTTTAAAAATATTATTACCTAGTGGGTCAGAAGCACCATATGAATAACCCCACAAAGTAATTTGTAGTTCGACACCAATTGGGTTAGAACCATATAAACTTGGAGCTGAGTTTAAAGTAGTTGTACTATCTGTACCATCAGATGCCAAATCATCTCCTCCTCCAACAATACCATCTCCATCAACATCAGCAAATTTTGTTGGGATATCATTAGCAACAACCCAGACAGTTTGTGCTGCACCTGGATATCCTGGAATATCACCATCAGTCCACTCTGTACCATTCCATGTAGCAGCCTGATATCCATCTACACCATTCACTTCTGTATAAGGAGCACCCCAAGCACCAGGCCAATTGTTCCAATCATAATCATATTGTGATTTAATCGCTGCTATTTGAGCTGCAGTAACCGTAGCCGCTGATGCACTGTTGTAATTTGCAGCATCCACACTTAAATCTGCATTCTGATAGTCAGGGCGAACACGCCAAACATGATTTGAAGTTGGGTCATCCCCACCAACAACTTTACCATCTGCATCGTAAATTACTCTTCCTGCTGATAAGCCGTGGTAGTACGTTGATCCACCAACCTGAATTTCTTGTGCTCCGGTTTCAAAATCACCAGTTGGATTACCACTTCCATCTACAACGGCAACATCTTTCACCTTTGCACCCCAAAGCATACCGTCTGAGTATATAAACCCACCTGTAAATATCGGATAATCTGCCATTGTTCCATTTGGACTACCCGCAGTTGTGTAAGCACCGTCTTTTGCTATCCAATAGGCGATGTTATTTATATTTAACACGTGGATAGAAGGCTTTGCATTTTCAAGCCCTTCAGCAGTCCTTGCAGTATTTGTATTTTCAGTATTATATCCTTTTGCAAAAACACTAGAAAGGAGAAATACAAAACCAACACTAATCAAATTAATATTCTTTTTCTTCATGGTTGTTATACCCTTTGTTTTATTTTGATTTATTTTTGTATGTATGCTCATCTTAGAAATTTACCGCAACACCCATCTTAACAATTTGTGGCTCAGAGAATGTATCGAGGCCAAAATCATTTCTATAGTGCTGCCTATTCTCTAGATTTATATTACGATATAGGTCTACATAAGTCTGACCATTCGCGCTTACGATTTGCTGACTAAGCTCAGGGTCACTTAAAAATCCATCATCATAAGCATTACCAGTTCTAGAATAAACATTAATAACATTTTTTGTGTCAAACAAGTTGCTTACATAAGCAAAAAGAGTAACACCAACTCCACCCAAAGATAGATTGTAGTCTACCTTTAAGTTAGCATATGTCTGCCATGGAGTAGTTGAAGAACCAACTGGTTCCAATGGCTCTCTTGATCTAGCATCTTGTAAAATAGCACCCTCATCAGCAGCTCTCTGACCCATACCTCCAGTACTTAAGGTATATGGATGGCCACTGTTAAATTTATATTCAAAATTAACCCCTAGCCCACTTAGAAGTCCATCATCTGGACCATAGCGATAGTCTAAAGCCACAGCACCACGGTGTTTATTATGATAATAAAGAGGTGATATCATTAAAGGTGGAGGAGATAATAAATCCTGAGCAAGGTTTCCAGCTCCTGTATTTGGATCAGAATTAATTCCTCTCGCATCAGACCATGTATACGAACCATAGGTCTGCAAACGATTTGTTCTACGAGTTCTTAGAGTAAATTCAAAACCATTAACCGTTGTAAAATCTCCATTTAAATAAAAGAAAGCATCTGGAGCAACTCTGTATGTGTTGTCTACTGTAAGATCCGGATTCTTCCCAATAACAATCTGGCCAGTTGTGTTTTTTGCAAAAGCAGTAACATCAATAGCTGCTGTTGGAGTTATCTGGTGACTCATACCAACCTCATACTGAGTAGTTTCAATCGGATCTAAATCAAATCCCATAGGATCCGGAGTATAGTTCTGACCTCCAAAAGTATGACTTATTTCACGAGTTGACGCAAACGGGAGGCTTAGCTCTGGCATTTGCGCAAATTTTCCATACTGAAGATGAAAAACTGTCTGGTCAGAAATAGGGAAAGCCAAACCAAGTCTAGGCTGAATAGATGTTTTTGTATCTGAATCTAAAAATTCTTCATCTAAAATACCGTTTGTTGACTCATCCCAACCTGGATTATCAGGGTCCTTCATTTTCCAATCATCCATTGTAAAATTATCTATTCTAAGACCAGCATTTACAACTAAATCTCCAGCTTCATATTTATCATTTACATACATTGAAAACACTTTAGGTTCTCTGGCTTTATCTCTTCCAGAAGTTACCTCATTCCCGAAATCATCATACCCAATATGTCCAAAAGTATTAAGCCTACGGAGATCTTGTTTCATAGCAGTAAGTGCAGCTTCATGGCTACCACTCATTATGTCAGCATAAGTAAGAACATTCCCAGCGGCATCTTTGTAAGTGCCATTAGCTAAAGCATAATTCATATTAATAAGGGTACCTGCACCAGTAGAATAGTTTCTGTAGGAATAGTTCTTCATATCAATCCCCGCACGGATTTCATGATCACCTCTCTGCCAAGTCAAACCAAGATCAAAGCCAAAGGTTTTACGCTCATCTTTTTGCCAACCATAAATTATATCACCAGGCCTTTGAAAATCAAAGAATTCAAAAGTATAATTATCTGGCGGAGATTCATACGCTTGACTAGGATCAGCAAAAACTGTGTTTCCACCTCCCCACCAAGAAGCATCTACCTTCCCCGCAACAGTAGTAGAATCTGCCCAGCCTAAAGCGTCAGCAAAACCACTTGGTCTACCCATAGCATCATCCCAACGTTCACTATTTCTAGAAAAAGTATTTATCCCAGCAGTAAGGAGCATATTAGGATTAAGAAAATAATTTGCACGTAAGTTCATTAAGCTTGTTTTTGTTTCTCTAACAGGTAAACGAGCCTCATTAAACATAAAATATATTGGTGAAGGATTAGACTCAGTAGTCACGGTAGTATTTACTAAAGAGGCTCTAAGATTAAGTGGTCCAAAATCAGCTGTTACAGTACCATTGATTTGAAGATCATCTTGGGCTCTATGATTTACACCATTTTTACCACCAGAATTAAACGCAATAGCTCTGGATTCACCATCAAGCGTAACACCAGACGCTTTACTCTCAAGCTCAGCACCATCATTTATAGAAAAATCAGTATAATATGTTGGGTCCCAATCATCTGTATGCCTAGACCTTAATGCAAAAAAAGCTTTAACTGGTCCAACAGGAGCACCGATAGTAGCAGTAAGATCAGAATGACCATAATCACCTGTCTCAAATCGAACACTTCCACCTAAATCGGCACCACCAGTTTTAAGTGTCTGCCTAACAACCCCAGAATTGGCACCGCCAATATGAGCACCATAACCACCGGCTTCAACAGATATTTCTGCAAGTGCCTCAGGGATAGCAGATATATCGCGACCAGTATTAATAACATCAGTAATAGAAGCACCGTCTAGAGTGTAAGCAACCTCTTCAGATCTACCACCACGAATTGATAATTTTCCATTAGTGATGTTAACACCCGCTTGCAAATCAAGAACACCGCTAACACTTCTAGATGCTGAATTTTCAATTTCATCAGAACCTACAGTACGAACTGAGTTTGTCGCACTTTTTTCAATTAATCTTTTTTCACCTACAATTGTAACAACCTCACCCTCAACCGCAGAAGTCTCTAGGCTAAAATTTAATGGAGTAGTCAAATCAACCTTAACCACAACATTAGACTGAGTGTTGTTTTTATATCCTATATAAGAAGCAGTTACACTGTATACACCTGCCTCAACATTTAAAATAGTAAAACCACCATCAGCATCAGTAGCGGCACCTTTGTTTGTACCATCAACCATTACATTGGCCCCAGCTAATGCCTGCCCATCTGATGAGGAAATAGTTCCTCTGATTTTACCGGACGTTTGCGTCCAAGCAAATGAAACTAAAACGAATAAAGCTACTAATTGTGAGATTTTTCTCATTTTTGTGCCTCCATGTTGCATTCAAAAAAATTAAACTAAAGTTCTTAGGATTCGTCGTAGAAAGAATGTATTTCTCTCTTTCATGTACTAAAATTTTTTGCAGATTGTTAAAAACCGCCTGCATGTGCCCAAGAACGTACAATAGGAACCTAATCGACTACTATGATTAGTGTCAAGTTTATTTTTAAATAAATTTTTTAAAGATTAAGCCATAAAAAAAGACTGTTTACACATTATATATATATATATAAGAAACTTTATCAATTTTATAATTATTTTTTATCACTTTGATTAATTAAACCCAGCACATTTGATGGTGGCCGACCGATGACTCCAATCCCATTCGATACAACAATAGGCCTCTCCATTATCTTTGGATATTTTTCAATATATTGAAAAACCTTTTCATCATCATCTAAATATTCAGCTATGCCATTTTCTTTATAATCGTTTTCATTTTTCCGAACAAAACTAGCTGGTTTTAATCCAACCGCATTAGAAATCATTTGTAATTCTTTTTTTTGTAGTGGGGTTTTTAAATATTCTACAACTTCAGGCTCAATCCCATTTTCTCTTAAGAGACTTAAGGTTTGCCTACTTTTACTGCATCTTGGGTTGTGATATATTTTATATTTTTTCATTATTTTAGTCTTTCTTGATTTCTTCAAAAACACCAGTCTCTTTGTTTTTTAAAACTTTATCAAACTCAAAAACTCTACCGTTCATAGCAATATATACTCCATACGGCAAGGTCTGAACATAGGCCAAGGCACTAGCTATATTAAACAAACCATCAGATGTCCCAAACTTATATGGAATCATTGCACCGGTAATAACAATTGTCTTGGTCAGGTTTTTTCTCCCAAGAATATCAGCGGTTTTTGTCATAGTATCTGTACCATGAGTAATTATTATTTTTTGCGCGTTTGTTTTCTTACAATTCTCAACAATAACATCTCTATCTTTATCTTTCATATCTAAACTATCAAGCATCATCAATGTTTCTATATCCACATCTACTCTTGATCTTCCAAGTGCTAAAATTTCATTCATGTGTGTTTTTTGAAAAAAAAGTTTCCCGTTTTTTTCATCATAGTCTTTATCAAATGTTCCGCCTGTAACAAATATTTTTATCATATTATAAAACCGTTGCCACTTCTTTGAATGATTTTTTAATTAACTTTGGCACAACTGCTGTTTTAGCTGGATAACCTACGGGTATTAATAAGGTTGCTTTTTCATTTTTTGGCCTATTTAATATTTTTTCTAAAAAC
>Ga0208410_1001584_pt1 | contig 11585 bp, 10 predicted proteins | sample ETN02SmetaG_3_FD_185787 | JGI IMG/M metagenome (GOLD analysis project Ga0208410, IMG submission 185787) | Marine microbial and viral communities from oxygen minimum zone, Eastern Pacific Ocean - ETNP2014F10-02SV257 (SPAdes) (version 2) | ecosystem: Environmental > Aquatic > Marine > Oceanic ... | reverse complement strand
AAGTTGGTGGGTTTGAAACTATTGATTGTCTTTGTTGGTTAAGGTTTTCATTACTTATACCTTTAGATAAAATTTCGTTTGCTTTATTTTTTGCTTCAAATTCAATCTGCGTTAAAAAATTAGTATCATTATTTTTATCTGTATTTGATACCTCAACAAGAACTTCAATAGCTGATGTAGATATTGTAGAAAACAAAACTGATGATCTTATATTTTGAATTTGTTCTGATTTTGTTAGATTAATAATAACCAAACTTGGGTCAGACTGCTCTAATTCTTCATCCTCACTTTGTTCCAATATTTCTTCAGTTCTAGACTTTATAACTGTCAAAAACATTTCAGTAATTCCATCGATTACATCTGTTGAGATTGAAGAGTCAATTGAATACACTGGAGGTACGTTACTAATAGCCTCATCTTTCAATAAATTTGTTTTTTTCTCATCAACTACACTTAGAAATCGTGGTGCAGAAAAACTATTTGGAGAAACATCTCCTATTTCTATTTTTATAACTTGATTTTCTGGAAAGATTGTAAATGATATAAACCAAACAGCAGAAGAAAATAAGACAATATATATAATTTTTTTAAGATGCAAAATATAATTATTCATTATTTATCTGGGAAAACTTCCAATATTTTTGATACTATTTTATTTCTAACAATATCAGCATTCTCAAATTCTAATACTGAAACTTCCTCAATTGACGATAAAGTTTTTCTAGTCTTTTTAAGACCAGAAAATGTTTTATTGTGCAAATCTATTTGAGTTTCGTCACCAGTAATTATCATTTTTGAATTCTCACCAAGTCTTGTTAGAAACATTTTGATTTGACTCATTGTTGCATTTTGTGCTTCATCTAAAATAATACAAGCATTGTTTAAAGTTCGACCACGCATATAAGCAAGCGGTACTATTTCAATATTTCTTTTTTCAATTAAATACTGTAAGGTTTCATTGCCAAAAAAATATTCTAGTGAATCAAACAGTGGAACAAGATAAGGATCAATTTTTTGTGAAAGATCACCTGGAAGGTATCCCAATCTCTCTCCTGCTTCAACTGCTGGACGAGTAAGTACAATTTTCTTTATTACATTCTCTGAATACATTTTTACAGCACTCGCAACTGCCAGGAAAGTTTTCCCAGTTCCTGCAGGACCTATGCCAAAGGTTATTGTTGAGTCCTCTATTGTTTCAAGGTATTTAAATTGATTTATATTTTTAACTTTGATGAATTTATTATCAATAACATTTAATTGACTAACTTTTGAATTATTTAGTTTTTCTGGATTTTTTATTTTTGCAATTAATTCCAAATCTGGAATTTCTATTGTTTTATTTTTTGACCCCATCAATAGCATTTCGTCTAATATTCTTGTAGCTTCTTTTGTATCTTGACTACTTCCATTTATGTAAATAACATTTCCACGTACATTGATATCTAAATTAGGAAAAAGAGACTTTAAATAATTTAGATTTTGATCATTGACTCCAAAGATATTAACTAGCTCTTGCTCCAGGGGAATTGTTTTTTCTATTGTCATTATATATTTTTCAATTTTTCGCCACCTATAAGGTGAAGATGTATATGGAAAACAGTCTGCATTGCATCGGAGTTTGTATTAAATAATAGCCTGTAACCGGTTTGGTCAATATTAAATTTTTTTGCTAACTGCTTTGCACATATAAACATACTGCCTATTAAGTCTGTATCGTCTTCTGTTAGATCATTCATAGTAGGAATTTTCTTTTTTGGGATTATGAGAATGTGGACTTTTGCAACAGGGTTTATATCATGTATTGCAAAAATTTTATTATCTTCATATATAATATCTGATTCAATATCTCCAGATAAAATCATTTCAAAGACTGATTTATTTTCCATATTTTATTTTACATCATTAATGATACTGCAGATATAGCTGCAGTTTCAGTTCTCAAACTAAAATCTGATATTTTATATTTATATTTAAAATTTAACAATTCATTGGGTGACCAACCACCTTCAGGTCCGATTGCAAATGTATTAACTTTCGGAGAGTCTTTTTTCAATATATCCCCTGTTAAGTCGAAGCATGTATCAAAAATTGAGTAATCAATTGTCTTTGAAATTTCTATTTCTGGATAAAAAGGAGTTCCAGATTGTTCTAAAGCTGATATTGCCCAACTATGAACTCTTGAAATGTCAACATTTGTGTTTTGCGTATTTTCAGTTTTGCCAATATTAATTCTGTAAACATTTAGTTCTACAAGCTTTTCTACCATAAACCTAAATCTGTTTTTTTCACGTAAATAAGGTACAAAAATTGATATCTCTACTTCTCTTTGAAATTTTTTTTGAGATATTATTTCAACCTTATCTTTTACGAGCTGTCCAAAAAATAATTTTCCCGTTCCATTAGAAATATTTACATTATCCAAATCATTCATTCTTAAAACTTTTTTTAAATGATGAAGTTTTGAGTCCTCTAAAATAACACTTTGAATATTAGACTCAATTTCTGGAAAATATATAGTAGGTGTAAACATTATTGTTTGAGAAACTCTCTAAACGCTTCCTTTGGAACACTAACTTTTCCAATCTGCCTCATCTTCTTTTTACCTTCTTTTTGTTTTTCAAGCAATTTTCTTTTTCTCGTTACATCACCACCATATAACTTAGCTGTAACGTCTTTTCTCAATGCTTTAATTGTTTCCCTTGCAATAATTCTTGATCCAATAGCCGCCTGAATCGGAATGTCGAATTGTTGTCTTGGTATTAAATCTGATAACTTTTTAACTCTACTTCTTCCGACGTACTCTGCATTTTCCTTTGCAAGAATTGAACTAAATGAATCTATAATTTCTCCGTTTACTAGAATATCCAATTTAACTAAATTGCCTGCTTCAAAATCCAAAATGCTGTAATCTAATGATGCAAATCCTTGTGAAATAGATTTTAAAGAATCATAAAAACCATTTACAAGTTCTAAAAGGGGTAACCTGTATCTAACTTTTACCATTGTTGTACTGAGATAATTTAGATCTTCTTGAATTCCTCTTTTCTCATTTATTAGCTGAATTATTGAGCCAAGATATTCTTTAGGAAAAAGTAAGTTTATTTCGCAATATTTTTCTTGTATTGATTTTATATCTGTATATTTATCTATTTCACTAGGGTTACGAATAATTATCTCTTCATCATTGTTACGCAATAATTTAAACTCAACAGATGGTGGGGTGACAATCAATGAGAGGTCGAATTCTCTTTCTAACCTTTCCACTACAATTTCTAAATGTAATAAGCCCAGAAATCCGCATCTAAATCCAAAACCAAAGGCGGAGGATGTCTCAGGCTCGTAAAAAAAGCTTGCATCATTTAAAACGTACTTGTCTAGAGAGTCTCGTAACTTTGTATAATCATCTGAATCAGCAGGAAAGACACTGGAGAAAACAGTAGGCTGAGGTTCTTTATATCCCGAGACAACTATTGGATTTTCGTCTGAATCTTGTACTAAAGTATCTCCAACCCTTATTTGTGATAAATCTTTTGCGCCTGTAATGATGTAGCCTACTTCTCCAGACAATAATCTTTCTGAAGGGTTAAATTGCAAATCAAAATAGCCCATTTCTGTAGGTTCAAATGAGTATTTTGAATTTACTAATTTTAACTTTTGATTCATATTTATTTCATCACCAAAAACTCTCACCGAAGCAACTACTCCACGATATGAGTCAAAGAATGAATCAAAAATTAGCGCATTTGTGTCCTCTGTTTTTTGTGCCGGTGGGTTTACTAATGTTGGGATTGCTTCTAGTAACTCTTTCACTCCATCACCTGTCTTTGCAGATATCTCAAATATCTCATTATCACTTGAGCCTATTAAATTAAATATTTGTTTTTTAGCAGAGTCTTTATCAGCATCTATAGAATCGATTTTATTTAATACAGGAATTACCTCGAGACCCGCTTCTATTGCTGCATATGAGTGGGCAAATGTTTGAGCCTGTATTCCCTGTGTTGCATCTACGAGTAAAACAGCTCCGTCACATGCAATCAAGGCTCTTGAAACTTCATATGAAAAATCAACATGACCAGGTGTATCAATTAAATTAAGAGTTACATTATCAAACTTTAAACGGATAGGTTGTGACTTGATAGTTATACCTTTTTCTCGCTCAAGTTCCATATTGTCTAAAATTTGATCTAAATGTTCACCAGGTTTTATAAGACCAGACATTTCTATCAATCTATCAGCTAAAGTTGACTTGCCATGATCAACATGGGCAATAATTGAAATATTTCTTATATTTTTATTATCTAACATATTTATTAAGTTAATATCTTATATACCGAAAGGTTTTACATGGCTAATATTAATTCACAAAAAAAGAGAATAAGACAAGATAAGAAAAGAAATTTAAGAAATAAATCTATCAAAACTGAGCTTAAAACAGTACTTAAGTCCGTTGATGAGAATTCTGTTGATAATAAGTCAAATGCACTTAAAACTTTAGATATTGCTTACTCAAAAGGAATTATTACTAAAAATTTTAGAGATAGAAATAAATCAAGAATTTCAAAACTCTAATAATTTCTTTATAGAAACTAAATATCTTTTTGCATTTTCAACTTCATAACCATATTGGTTAATAATTTTCTCAATTTTATAAGTAATCTGTATTGACTTATTAATTTTTGTTGAATCTATACTTTTGATTTTCTTTGCAGCATCTTGATATTTATAATCATTTTTTTCCTTTAAAACTTTAGCTATTTCATTTGGTTCTAATTCAATTAACATTTTTAGTCTGATAAGTTCTTTAATAAAGTAAGACAAAAAATTTCTAAAATCTCTTTCATTTAGGGTAAATGAATCCAATAATGATAAATCAATAGCTTTTCTAGAACTATAAATTACTTTAGTGAGGTCCCAAGGAAGAAATTTTTCTTTTTTTTGTGTATCAAAATGCAAAATTTCAACATCTCTGCCAAGTGAAGTAAATTTAGACAAATTTGACTTCTTAATTTGAAAAATATAATTATCTTCAGAATTAATATTTAACTTGTTAAAAGTATTAAAAGTCACAAAATCATCAAAAACAAATTTATATTTATCATTTTCAAAAAGAGATTGCACCTGATTGGAAATATCATTTATTGATATTCTTTCGAAATTTAAATCTAGAATACCCAACTGATCTAAATCAGAAATTAAATTATCAGTTACCAATAACTTCATTATCCGACAAAATTTATAATTTTATCTTGGATATAAATTATCTTTTTAAACTCACTTATATTCATTTTGAATTCTTCTTTGCAAATTTTTTCTACTTCTGACTGCTCTAATCCGATATCTGTCTGTCTTGTGTGTTTCTTTTTTCCATTAATCTGAACTACAAGTTCGTAAGTAGGGTCATTTAAGTTTTCAGTGTCTACCTCAGGCCAGGTTGCTTGAATAAGATCCTCATTAAAATATTCTTCGTAAATCTCAGAGGAAATATGTGGAGCCATTGGAAAAAGTAAAATACATAAATTTTTTATAATCATATCTTTTGAATTTTTAGATACGCCATCAGGATTTTTTAAAAATTCTGACAAGTCATTATTTAATTTCATCAAATCTGAAACGGCTGTGTTGAATTCAAATCTATCTAAATGTTTTGATACTGAATTTATGCTTTGATTTACTTTTCTAACTATATTTTCTTCAATTTTTGAACTTTCTAATTCTTTTAAATTTGATAATTTGTTTATATTTTCCCAAAATTTGTTCAAAAATCTTTTCGTTCCCTCGATGCCTCCATCATTCCACTCTACCCCGTCGCTTGGAGGTGCCATAAACAAAATGTATAATCTTAAAGCATCTGCACCATGGGTTTTAAAATAAGTTTCGGGATCAACGGTGTTACCTTTTGATTTTGACATTTTAGAACCGCCAAAGTTAATCATTCCTTGAGAAAATAGATTTTGAAATGGTTCATTGAAATTTAAATAATTCAAATCTCTTAATGCTTTTACAAAAAATCTTGAATATAAAAGGTGTAGAATTGCGTGTTCAACACCCCCTATGTATTGGTCAACTGGAAGCCAATTGTTGACTTTTTTAGGATCAAAGGGCAATTCTTCGTTGTTAGAATCTACGAATCTTAAAAAATACCATGATGAATCAACAAAGGTATCCATTGTATCTGTTTCTCTTTTTGCTTCAGTGCCACATTTAGGACAGTTTGTATTTATGAATTCTTCGCTTTTAGCAAGAGGTGATTCGTTTGTATTTTTGTAATCATCTATTTCAGGTAGCAAGACTGGTAAATTGTCTTCGCTCTCAGGAACCATACCACAATTTTTACAATTAATTAATGGGATTGGGCATCCCCAGTATCTTTGACGACTTATCAGCCAGTCTCTCAATCGAAATGTAGTTTTACTTGTACCAATTTTGTTATCTTCAAGAAATTCTATAATTTTTTTGGAACCTTGACTGTGAGATTCTAAATTGTCAAATTCTCCTGAATTAATTAAAATTCCATCGCCAATATATGCCTCGTTTTCTATTGATGATTCATTGTTTTTGTCAGATATAACTTGAATAATCTCAATGTTATATTTTTTTGCAAAATCATAGTCTCTCTGGTCATGCCCAGGGACTGCCATAATCGCACCCGTACCATAATTAATTAATACATAATCTGCTATCCATAAAGAAACTTTTTTACCATTTACTGGATTAATTACAAAAAGGCCTGTATCTACCCCTGTCTTTTCTTTAGTAAGCGACATTCTCTCAAATTCAGATTTGTTCTTTGCATCATCTATGTATTTTTGCAGATCATCACTATTTGGGGATAAAGCAAGAACTTCGTTCATAATATTATGTTCAGGAGACAACACAGCAAACGTCATTCCAAATAAAGTATCTGGCCTAGTAGTGAAAACTTCAAAACTTAATTCAGTATTCTCAATATTTAATGAAAACTCTGCACCTTCAGATTTACCTATCCAGTTTTGCTGCATCGCTTTTACATTCTCAGGCCAATCTCCAATTTGATTTAGTCCATCTAGAAGCTCGTCTGAGTAGTCAGATATTTTTAAAAACCATTGATTTAGATTTTTTTGATCTACTACAGCATCACATCTATCACAATTTCCTTCTATTACTTGCTCATTTGCCAATACTGTCTTACATGAAACACACCAATTAACCGGAGCGTCTTTTTTATAAGCTAATTTATTCTTGAAAAGTTTAATAAAAATAAATTGAGTCCACTTGTAGTAATCTTTATTGTGTGCAGCAACCTCTCTATCCCACTCATAAAGTGAACCGAGTCTAATTATTTGATCTTTCATATTATCTATACGTTCTTCTGTGAAGGTTTTAGGGTGAATGCCAGTTTTAATTGCTGCATTTTCTGCTGGAAGTCCAAATGAGTCCCAACCCATCGGTGATAAAACATTAAAACCATTCATCATTTTATATCGAGTAATTACATCGCCAATTGTGTAATTCCTAATATGCCCCATATGCAAATCTCCAGAGGGGTACGGATACATACATAAATTATAAAAATTTTTGTTTACAGAATTTATGTCACATTTTATTGAATTATTATCTGACCAATGATTTTGCCATTTTGATTCAATTTCTTGAAATTTATACTCACTCATAACTTATACACTTCTAATATTTTAGGAAAAACATTTTCAATGTCATATATTTCTAAAACTTTTTTAGTGTTTTCAATTTTCTTTAAATAAATTTCTTTGTTATTTAAATCTTCCGAAGCTTCTAGTATACAATTCATTAATTCGTCAATATTGTTAAATAAATACCCATTTTCATAATTAATAAATTTATTCATTGGCTCAACATTTCTTGTAATACATATTTTTTGGTAGCTCATTGCTTCTAGTAAAACTAATCCTAATCCTTCTGAAAAAGATGGAAAGACAAAAAGATCAATACTCTCAAAAAACTTTGATTGATCTTCAACATAACCTAGAAAAGTAGATTTATCCTGAACATTTTTATTCATTTTCTGTTTGAGAAGCTGAATATATTTTTCAGAACCAAATCCACCAATTTTAAATTTAAAATCTATTTCAAGACTATTCAGAGAGTCAATAAGATCTTCGATCCCTTTGTTTTTATTTAACCTACCAAGGAAACCAATATTAATTGTTGAATTAAATTTATAGTCTTTTCTTTCTTTCAAAGATATCCAGTAATTAATTACGTGTGGATTTATTTCTTTTGTGTGGTTTCTTAGCCAGTTTTCTACTTCATTAGATATAACTATTACAGAATCAGAGTGTTTCCAAGCATTGACTAATTTATTAAAAAAATATAATTTAAATATTTTTTTGAGATCATTATTTAAGTAAGAATCATACTTTCCGTGTATTGACACAATCCATTTAAAAATATTTTTTGAAAAAAATAATTTCTTAATTATAAATACCATATAATCACTTCGTGGTTGATGAGAATGAACAATGTCGTATTTATTATCTTTTACAATTTTTTGGAGCTTTATGTAAGACATTAGATTAAACATCCTTGGTCCTTTTAATCTATATATTTTATTGCAACTATCTGCAATCTCTCTTTTGATTGAAAATATATTTGAATCGTCTTCACCAATTACAATTACATCTACATTGATTCCCGAATTGCTTTGAGCTGTGACTAATTCAAGCAAGTGAGTTTCAGCACCGCCCCTGTTTAAAGAGTTTATGAGGTGACATACTTTCATTTATAACCTGGGAGTAATCCAAGTAGACTTGGGAGGAAGTAAACCATCTAGAGTTATTAAGTCTGATGGATTGATCGGGGTAAAAGTAACTGATTTTTTAGTTAGTTTACTTTCTTTCAAAATTGGAATGATAATTTTTTTATCTTGAAGTGTTTTCTTAAATTCATATAATTCATTTATATTTTGAAAGCTTAAATTTGAAAATTCCTCATCATCAAAATATAAACATAGTTTTTGATTTTTTGATTTTGTGAATCCATATTGATTTAGAATATTGTAAAAATTATCTTCAGTAACATTTATAGAAAAGGCATATGATTTAATTTTTACATCTGAAAAATTTACAAGAATACACTTTAATTTATTTATAAAATTGTTATTTTTTGCAAATTTCCACCGATGATGGCCATCAAGGAGGAAAAACCTGTTTGAATTAATACTTTCTGATGATCTGTCAATAACTACATTTGGATCTAAGGCCATCACTATTGGCTCAAAATCATCTACTTGAGCATCTAAAGAAATTTCATTTTCTAAAATTGTTTCTTCATGTAATTTTACAAAATCAGATTTTTCATCATAAGTGTTCATATTTGTAAGAAAGCCGATTTCATTACCGTTTGGAAATATATATGGAGTTATTTCTGAGAATTTCATCTACTTATTTTCTATTAAAAATTGTTTAAAAAAGTTCATAAAATACTCAAACATTTCATCATCAACACTATTGAATAAACTTACCCTTATACCACCCACGCTTCTGTGCCCATTAACACCTATAATTCCATTTTCAGTTGATAATTTTATAAAATTTTCATTATCAGCTTCATTAGTAAAATTGAATACTACATTTGAATTACTTCTATAAGCTTTTTCAACTTTGCAATTGACTTGTAATGAATTGTTATCAATAAAATCGTATAGGACATTAGACTGACGTTTTGATTTTTCTTCAAAATATTCAAGACCACCACTTTTGATCATCCATTCTGTTACAAGCTTCAATACATAGATTGAAAAAGTTGGAGGTGTATTAAGAATAGAGCCAGCATTTGTTAATTTATTTAAATTCAAGTAACTAGGATTTTTTTCATCTGTCAAAAAATTATCTTTAACTAAACAAACCGTCACTCCAGGAATGCCCATATTTTTTTGAGCACCAGCATATATATAATTTATATTTTCGAAATCAAATTTATATGAACCAAAGTCTGACGACATATCGATAATTAATTTATTATGATTGATTTTATTAAAACTTTTTAATTGAACACCCTCTATAGTTTCATTTGAAGTGATATGTAGATAGTCAACTTTTTTAAATCCATTAAAATCATCATCTAAATAATTTTCTAAAGATTGATTTTTTGCATCAAATAATACTGTTTCATTATTAATTTTGGAAAAATCTTCATACGTTTTTTGTCCCCAAGTTCCGTTAACTAAACAACCTATAGATTTTTCTGATCCTATATTGAATGGTATTAATGAATTTTGAAAAGTAGCTCCACCTTGAAGAAGAAGTATCTTAAAGTCATTTGGTAATCCAAACAAAACTTGAAAGTTTTGATTTATAACATCTAAAATTTCTTCAAAATCTTTGCTTCGATGAGATATTTCAAGAATTGATTTACCAGTATCTTTATAATTTTCTATAGATTTTTTAACTTCCTTAATAACGCTTTCATTAATTTTTGATGGACCAGGAGAAAAATTATAAACTTTATTCAATGATTTGCTTTCTTATCAATATTGTATACGAATAACCGAGAATTAAACCTGTCAACGCATTGAATTCTTCTATTGGGATTATGAAGAAAAAAGAAATTAGGAACATAAACTCAACAACCCTCGAATTTTTATTTTTGAATACAAAAACATATAACAATAGTGAAATAATTATTAAAGGAAAAATACCAAAAGCTACAAGCAAATTGACAAATAAACTTTGAGTATTCCTTGGGTAAAAAACTGTTGGATAGTCTCCAGTACCAAAATTTTGTGCCTGATATCTACTGTTTAAATATTCTGGTAATACTCTATTTGTTAAATACATTTCCTTATTTATTTCTTCTGTGACGTAGTTTTGGAAATTTTTTACAATTGAATTAAACCCATCACCAACAAAATTAATATTTCCACTTATAAGATAGCCTAAAGTGTTGCTTCTATCGTTATCGACTTCAGTTACACTGTCCATATCTTCAAAAGAAATTATTTTAACATCATTAGCAATATTTAAATCTTTACATTCTTGATTATTAGGGCTTACAGCACACTCTTTTATAGAAATGAGTGAAAACAATAATATCAATATTAGAGGTAGAACTTTTCTTACTTCAAAGGCCTTTTTATACAGGCTGATAACAACATACAAAATTAATCCAAGGAAAATATAAATTCTTAAAAGATCACTTCTGGATAAACCTAAAGCTAATGAAATTGTAAGTATCGTATAAAAACTAACTTTATTCTTTTGAAAAAATAAAATAAGTGACAACGGAATCATATACGAAATAAACAAAACTGGCTCTCTAAATGTACTCATCGCTCTGTGAGGTTCATATGGCCAGAATGTTGTTTGTGAAGTGAATGAACCTCTATATGAAGTATTTGAGCGATTTCTTATCGGTTCATAAAGATCAAAAATTTGAGAAAAAAATATGTATATTGCTAAAAGTGAAATTAAAACTAAATATTTTTCCAAGTAATTGATAAAAGCTTCTTTACTAATATTTTCAAAAATAGTAAGTGAGGCATAGAATGCCATTACAAAAGTTAAAAAATTAAAAATCCTTAGTTGATAAGAAAGATTGCCTAAAAGAGAATTGTCAGAAATAATTTC
>Ga0208410_1001580_pt1 | contig 11603 bp, 10 predicted proteins | sample ETN02SmetaG_3_FD_185787 | JGI IMG/M metagenome (GOLD analysis project Ga0208410, IMG submission 185787) | Marine microbial and viral communities from oxygen minimum zone, Eastern Pacific Ocean - ETNP2014F10-02SV257 (SPAdes) (version 2) | ecosystem: Environmental > Aquatic > Marine > Oceanic ... | reverse complement strand
AGAACTCCCGCTTTCTTACCTGCATCGCGACTTAAAAAAGTCAGGATGCTGTCCTTTTCCTTAAAATCCATTGTTTTGAGTACAATTGCATCTGTCTCAATTATTTTCATCTGGGAATCATTCCAATTAATTTTGCTTCACGCACAAGGGGCTTTGCTTCCTGCAGAGCATCTTCAGAACGGTTTTGAGCTACAGCAATCAAAAAACGAAGACCATGATAGAGATCACTCCATTCTTCAGTCATCTGTTCACCTTTCTCTTTTGTTCCAAGTTTAGTTAATTGAAACTTAGTTGTAGTTTCAGGTAAATTGACTTCACTCAAAACTTTCGATGCCTCGTCGATCCGTTCATTTTGATAAAGAAGTTTGGCAAAAAGCAGAGAAGCGGGAATTGAACGTTGACGTGAATTATGAAGTTCACCAATCATTTCCAGGATTTGATCATCCGCACCGCTTTCTTGATAAATATTCTCCAAAGTAGTTAGCAATCCATAGTAAGTAGTAACCTCATAGGCATCTTTTAAAACTCGTCCTGCATCCAAAAACATACCTGTCTTTTGGAGTTGAGATGCCTCTCCAACGGCTTCATGAGGTTTATCGTTTTTTTTGTCCCTTTTTTGAGGCAGATAGCGGAAAGACCAGTTTTTCAAACATTTTGGATCCTGCCTAAGTGCTTTTTGTAGATGTTCTTCGTGCTCAAGCGCCAGGTCTTTTGTCATGAGACTTCCACTGTATTTTGCTAACAGATCACGTTCCTGCTCAATGCAGGCAACCCAATCCTGCCTGGCAATATGAAATTGCCGCAGTCCGTCCAGAGCGTCAGGATGTCCGGGTGTTATCCTCAATATTTCATGACTCAACCGCTCAACAAGATCCCAATCACTGACCTCCAAGGAGAGTCTTAAATAAGGTAATAAAACCTGCAAATTACCCTGATATTTAGCACGGAGATCAGCATATTTAACCAGCAATTCTTCTGCACTGTTTTCATAGCGAAGTTGTTCAAGGTACTGAATCCTTATGGACAGGGGTGTTTTTTCATTATCCAGTTTACTAAAATTTTTTCGGACCTGTTTTGGATCACGCATCAAAGACGCATTCTCAAAATTTTGTGTCAACTTCAGTTTTTTGTTGTCCTTATATTGAGAAAATTTGCCTAGGAAACTCTGAACGAATCGCTGAGGATGAGAGATAAAATGCCAAAGTTCCGTCACGGCCCATCCTATTACAAATGAACCTACTATGACCATCCAAACCGATAACTGGATGGTGAAATTTCCAAACAAATTCAAAGACACATTGTGACTATTTTGCGTGGCAAAATAACCCATACTGCCTAAAAGAAATAACGTGATTGCTATTAATAATAAGCGCTTCATAGTGATCTTTCAGTAATCTTAAACATTAATCTGCTTCAAACATGATGATACGGTTCTCCGCGGATAATGGTGAAAATACGGTAAAGCTGTTCAAATAAAATCAACCTTACCATTTGATGAGTAAATGTCATGTCGGAAAGACGTAAGCAGGTAAAATTGGCCGGCAGCAAAGACTTCTCAAAACCATACGCACCTCCAATAATAAAGTTGACTCTCGGCCAACCAAGAGTCATTTGCTTCTCGAACCACTGTGCTAAGCCGGCTGAAGTCTGCCGTTTCCCGTTTTCATCCAAAAATACGTTTAACTCTGAACGATCCAGACGCTTCAATATTTTTTCAGTTTCCTGCCTCCGCCACTGATCAACTGTACCTGAAGCATATTTAGAAGCATGGATTTCTTCAGTCTCAACCTTGACATAATGCCTCAGCTTTTTCTGATAAACACTGATACCTTCCTGTACAAAAGGAAACTGCGTTTTGCCAATCCAAATCAAACGGATACTTCTCATATTTGCTGTCAACTTTCTTTTAGCAGATTTTCAGAAATAAATTCTTATTAGCCGAATAATATTGCAGACACCTGCAAAAGACAACGCAAAAACATTTTCACAATTGGTTTGAGATTGTCGGAAAATGAGCTATATTTTTATACAGCTCATTGTAGAAATCAGCATATAAGCATGCACGTTTTTTATTTATTATTTCAAACATTAATGTCAAAATTTACAACAAAAAAACAGTCCAAAGCTGGCACCAGCCGAGTACTCAACGAAAAGTTGCTCTATAGTGGAAATTGGTCTGAGATGGTTGAATTCAGTTATGAAGATGATGGTAAACAAGTCCGTAAATGGGAAGGATTGCACCGTAAACACCATTCCTCGGCAGTAATTATAATCGCACAGTTAAAACCTTCCGGAAGATATATTCTGATAAGACAGTTTCGGCCTCCGACAGATTCCTATATATTAGAATTCCCTGCCGGACTGGTTGATCCTGAGGAAAATCATGAAACAACCGCAACACGTGAACTATTGGAAGAAACAGGTTATGTTGGGACAGTAGATAAAATCAGCCCAAACTTGCTCTCATCTCCAGGCATTCTTTCTGAAACAGTTTCATTTGCCCATCTTTCTGTTGACGAAATGCTGCCTGAGAATCGGCAACCTGTTGCTAAAAATGAGCCCGGTGAATTCATTAGAGTTTTTCTGAAATATCCCGAAGAAATTTCAACATTTTTCAACCAAGAGAAGGAAAAGAACGTTCTATTTGACGTCAAACTTTATACTTATTTCATGGCACAAGGCCTCTTGTAAAATTTTTTAGCAAGTATGCAGATGAGTAAACTGAATAGAACAGACCTCTCAAAATCCGTCATGTCACTGACAATCGGCACTGACAAGACTGTCGCCGAAAATAAAATCTCCATCCCTAATATTTTTCAAACAAATCGAGATATTAGTCGAATTTTTGAAGATTGGTATTCACAGCAAAGAGATCCTGAATCTGCTGATTCTCTCATTCAAAAACTCACTCTACTTTCTTTGAATCCTGCTAGTCTCCTCGCGGCACTACTTTTTTTAAGTTATCAGCATGCGGAAGATTTTCCAAAAGACTTTGAAAAAAAGATCCCTTTTGACTCCTCAAAACTTTTTGCAGACGCTATTTTGCTTTATCATAGAATGCTTAAGGCTCATCAATTTCCTGAACGACCCAAAAACCAGGAACAGGCAGAACTGACCATTAGAATGCTCCTGACGGTGTTAGCAGATGTGCAGTTGCTAGCAGTTTTTCTTGTGCTCCAACTGGAGAAATTGGAACAGCTGGAGTCAATTCCTTCAAAAAAGGGGGATGCTACCGCCTGGACTGCACTGAATGTACATGCTCCGTTAGCAGGACGCTTAGGAATTTTCTGGATTAAGTCAGAATTGGAAGACAGTGCATTTAGGCAGCTGGAATATGAAAAATATCAGACCCTAAAGAAAAAAATCTCCCGAAAACGAAGTGCGCGCTCTGAAAATGTTGAAAGAATTTTAGCAAAAATTCGACTGATTATTAAACAGGCTGGCATTAAGCATGAGGTACAGGGACGTTACAAACGTTTTTATTCGATTTTTCAAAAACTTGAGAAATTAGACAACGATTTTGACCGTATACAGGATTTAATCGCATTTCGTGTTGTGGTCGAAAATGTTGATGATTGTTATGCTGTACTAAGTTTCATCCATGAAAACTGGGTCCCAGTAAAAAATCGTTTCAAAGACTACATTGTCAAGCCCAAATCCAATGGATATCAGTCACTTCACACAACAGTCACAGATTTACGAGATGATGATCCTGAATATTCAAGGTCAATTGAAATTCAAATTCGGACGCATAAAATGCATCGTATGGCTGAATATGGGGTTGCGGCACACTGGCTTTACAAGGAGAAACGGCTAGCTCCAAAAGAAAAAACCGCAGAACTAATTAACAAAACACTGACAGAAAAAACTAAAAGGGGCAGTGAGAAAGAAACAATGCCGATAATTGATTTGTTCAGTGACAATATTTATGTCATGACGCCAGCAAGGGAAATCCGGGAGCTCCCTCATAAAGCGACACCGGTTGATTTTGCTTATGCAATTCACTCAGAAGTGGGTAACCGAACAACCGGCGCAAAAGCCAATGGGGTAATTACAAGGCTTGACAGCAATCTACACAGCGGTGATACAGTAGAAATAATGACCTCACCACGGCAGGAACCAAAGAAAGAGTGGCTAGAATTTGTTAAAACACGCCACGCCCGAAATAAAATAAAACATGCTTTACACGAGCGGAGTCGAGATTTACTTAGAAAAGAGGGTCTGGAAATACTGGAACGGGAATTTAGAGATCACGGTCTTCACCTGAATCGTTTGGTCAGGGAGGGAAGGATGGAACATGAATCGCGCCATCAAAAAAATCAGGAGTTTGATCACATCCTATTTTGTATAGGTGACGGTTCTATTCGTAGTGAAGAAGTGAGACGATGGTTTTTAGATGATAAAAACATGACTCCTGAAAACTCAACCACGGAAACAAAAAAGATTGCCCAAACAAAAATCAAGTCCAGCAAAAAGAAAAATACTTTTACTACATCAGAAGGTACGATTATAGTGGATGGCATGAACAATGTCATGACACGCATCGCACAATGTTGCTCTCCTTTAAAAAACCAAGCTATTAAAGGATATCTCACTCAAGAGAGAATAATCACAATCCATAAAGTGAATTGTACTTTTTTGCAAAAATTAAGTCCTGAAAGGATGGTACAAGTACATTGGCAAGACAAAGAATAAACGAGTGTTCTTCTTAACAACCCAATAATAAAATGTTTTAGAATACAATTTTTATCTTTTCCAAAAAGAAGGAAAGAACAAAACAAGAGCAGAAAACATTTCCAGTCTACCTACAAGCATGAGCAAGGTGAGGAACCATTTACCAAGAGATGATATTTGAGAAAAATTTTCTGAAGGTCCTACCTCTCCAAATCCTGGACCGATGTTCATCAATGCAGAAATTACAGAGCTCATAGCTGTCTGATAATCAATTGAATCCACCAGCACCATTACTGCTCCTCCCACAAAGAGCAGGAAAATATTTGCAATGAAATAACATATTGAGAGATTGATCGCAAAAGGATCAATTGCACGTTGATTTAGATGAATTGGTAGTATAGTTCTGGGTTGAAAAAACATTTTCTTGACCGACGTAACCATGTATTTCCAGATGATCACGAAATGTACGATTTTTATACCACTTGTGGTTGAACCAGCACATGCACCTATAAAGCAGACAATGTACAGTATCATCTGTGCCGCTTGTGGCCAAAGTTCATAATCTGCTGTTGTAAAACCTGTGGTGGTCAGTAATGAAATTATCTGAAAAGAAGCATAGCGTATTGCTTCAGAAAATCCGCCATAACTTCCATTCAACCATAAAATTAACGTTAAAATTCCGCAAAATAATACGACGATGCTGGAATAACAACGTAGCTCTGTGTTAAGACGAACCAAATTCCACTCACCTTTCAATATGTAGTAAAAAAGCATGAATGTCATTCCACCCAAAAACATAAAAATTATAATTACCCAATCAAAATAAGCACTACTGTAATAACCAATGCTGTCATTTTTTGTGGAGAATCCAGCCGTAGCTACTGTAGTAAAAGAGTGACACAATGAATCAAACAGGGACATCCCTCCGCCCCAAAGCAACAAGGTTTGTACTAGGTTCAATCCCAGATATATAGACCAGAGCCAAATCATGGCATCACGGTTTCGGGGAATAAATTTTTCCTTTGTGATTACCTGTCCTGGACTTGATTCAGCACGAAATATTCTAACCCCCGCCATACCGTGAGGCAAGAAGATCAATGTCAAGGTCAAGAATCCCATGCCCCCCAACAATTGTGTTTCACTGCGAAAAAATAAAAGTCCGTGTGGAATAGATTCTATATCATTCAGGATTGTAGCACCTGTTGTTGTATAACCAGACACCATTTCAAAAAATGCGTCTGTGAATGAAGGTATTGAGCCGTGTATAATAAATGGAAGCGTTGACACTGCTGAAATGATTACCCAGCCTAAAACCGCTATGAGGACTGCATCACGAAAACTTAATTCGTAATGACTCGGCCTAAACCACCAAAGAGGGAATCCCACAGAAAAAACCACTGTCACGGAAATGAGAAGTGCACTTAAATCTCCCTCCTGATAAATTAACGAAACGACAATTGGAAACAGCATGGCTATGCTGGTGACTAACAAAAGTGTCCCTATGACGAATGCTATAGCACGAAAATGCATTTACATTTTTCTATAAATGGAAGACTTATATGGAGGCTTAGTTATTCTTTGTTTCATTCTCAGAGGAAGAATCTGGCGTAGGTGAAGATTGAACTTCAGGATTATTTAATACACCTTTTATTACCTGCATGATATGACTCATGTTACTATCTGATATTGGATACTCGAAAACAAGCAATCCTTTTTTGTACTTTCCTTGAACCAAAGGATATACAATAATTTCTTTGTCAAGAATATTTTTCATCCGATAAAAATCAAGACCTTTTTCATGTTCACTGTCAAAATAAGTTTTGAAAACATTTTCAAAGTGAAACATGTCAATCTTTTTTAGACCCTCCCTAACTTCATCAACGCGTTGTGCCTTGATACGATAGATTAGCTCCCCCTGAATTATCCCTGCTCCGTCGTCTTGATTTTCACGGTTGGTGTTGGAAATGACTGCAACACCTTTCGCGTTATTAGCAATCATATTCCTGAAAAGTGCATCCATAACATTTTCCCAGTCTTTTCGGGACACTTCATGAGGATAATCACCTATTATTTTTTTTTTAAAAAAAAATCCCATAGTATATAAAGATAATATTGTTCTCGAAATATGAAGGTAAATATAAAACCAACATCTTCAAATAATCATTCTTGTAATTTGTTTAGCTCTCACCGTTCATGATAGACTAGTATTGTAAAGTTACTTTGCCATTCATTCAACTTAAAAATATTTCACACATGCAAGCATCTATCACTTCTTGGAAAAAACGTATTCTGCACTGGCTAATCACCAGAATATTAGTGGTTTTGATTCGAGTTACTGGAAGTACCACACGTGTACAGCGTCTAAATTATGAAGTATTTAAATCAATCCTGGAAGAATACGGCAGTGTGATTGTTGCAACTTGGCACCAAAACATATATTTTAGCATCTGGCTTCTCCGTAAAGAAGATCTAACTGCTTTAATCAGCAGCAGTGATGACGGTGAAGCAATATATGATGTATTTGACCACTATGGCTATCAAGCAGTTCGTGGGTCAAGCACCAGAGGCGGTATCCCAGCCTTAAAACAACTGATAAAATTACTTAAGGATAAAACATCTATTGCCATTACTCCGGACGGCCCACTCGGTCCCCCTGAAAAGATTCAGTCAGGTGTAATTCTGCTTGCTAAATATTCCGGTGTCCCCATCATACCCTGGCACTATGAAGCTGATCATCAGTGGAACCTTAATAGTTGGGACAGACACAAAATCCCCAAGCCTTTTTCTAAAATCATTGAAGCATTCGGAGAGCCTTTTCATGTCCCAAAAAATCTACTGCCTGAGGACGTTCCAGTTTTTTGTGAAAAACTGGAAAAAATTATGAAAGAGCTAGCACAGAAAACAACTGAGGAAACATCAAACAATAATAAACTGTAAAATAATTATATTTAATAGTATTAATAAATCTTAAAATTGCTTTTCAAAAGTATCAAAAAAACATTCAATATCTTCCGGAGCTAAATGGTTTATACCTGCAGCTGCAACCCTACCACCACCTGAAAATTTAAGACATAATGTATCTGCACCATAAGGTCTTGCAATTGGGGCACGTACACCTACCAAAAACGTTCCGTCAGTACGTTCAACTAATATAGCATGCGCCAATTCAGGTGATTCACGAGCAACTTGATTAATGAATGTACCTGAAACTCGTCTGCTCCAGGCATCATTCGGAAACAGGAAAATTCTACCCACAGAACTTTGTCTCAATGTATGTATTTCCCCTGCTTTGCGCATATCACTCCGGAAGCCTCTGCGCAAATGTTTCAGCTTTAAGGAAGTCTCAATAAAATCAAAAGGATCTGCAAAAGGATGTAAATCCATAAATAAAGTTTTTGGTGAAAAATGTAAATCATCTATCGTTTCACCATATGAATTGTAATTTATTAACTCTCCCAATTCACGTAATTTTTCAGTCTTTTTCAAATCTAGTTTAAGACTTTCTGCCAGTTGCAAAGCGGAAGAGTGAAGGTTGTCCCCAAAAGCAGCAGCCACTGCCCAGAGACGATATTTCCCTTCCAAATAGCGGTCAACCAGAATGCTAGTGCAAACACTAGGACTGGTATCTATGTGAGAGTGAAAAAGTGAGTTTTCCACTATTTTACCAGCAAAGTGATGGTCAAAATAGTGAATGGTATTACCTTGATTCAGTAATTGCAGGAGAGGCTCACGGTTGGCATGAAATGAAATATCGAGCACTGTAATCACGCTGTCATGAGTGGAAAGTGCGTGCTGTAACAACTTAGTATCACGCTTTACTCCGGTAATAAGACGGCTTTTATGAGGATTTGTCAGACGCAGTTGATGGAGTGCCAATATCCCATCGGCATCCCCGTTGAAGATGTCAATGTAAGGCATGGCGAATGGTCCGGTTCATCAATTGATAAGAACGACTTGCGCGATTACAAAGGCAAAAAAAAGGAGAACTCCTATCACAGCAATAGATCCGGAAGAGAGAAATCTATCATCCGAATTTGCTCCAAGTGAATTAATGCGGTTGGAATTTGATGGACGAATAGTTTTTGCTGATACTTTCTTGGGTATTATTTTAGGAGGCATAAATCAAATAAATAATTTTAATTTTTACTAATGTTGTTCACATCTAAATATTTTGCAAAAAAAGAACCAACTTATTCACTTTTAACGAAAAATAGTTGGCCACAAAAAAAAAATTAAATTCGTGTTTTTTGATTACGTAAATGATGATCAACTAAAACCAAATTAATCATTGCCTCAACCATTGGCACCGCGCGCGGCAAAACACAAGGATCATGGCGACCTTTGGCTTTCAGTTTGACTTCCCGGCCTTCTTTGCTGACGGTGTCCTGCTCAAAGTTTATTGTGGCGGTTGGTTTGAAAGCAATTCTCAAATCAATATTCTCTCCATTGGAAATTCCCCCCTGAATTCCACCGGAACGATTTGTTTTGGTCCGAATATTCCCTTCACTCATGACAAACGAATCATTATGTTCTGAACCTTTTAGTAACACAGAATCGAAACCAAGACCAAATTCCACCCCTCTAGTAGCAGGCAGAGACATCAAGGCTTTTGCTAAATCAGCGGTTAGTTTATCAAATACAGGTTCTCCCAATCCCGCTGGGACATTGCGTACAACCGCGCGTATGATTCCACCAGCACTATCTCCGGACTTTCGCACTTCTTGTATGCGTTCAATCATTGCTGTGGATGCTTCCGGATCCGGACACCGTACAATGCTGGCTTCGATCTGACTTTCACTGACATTATTTTTCTCTACAGATGATTTAATCTCATGGATTTGCTCAACCCATGCAATAGTCTGAATTTTTCCCCAGTAGTACAGAAGTTTTTTTGCAACCGCTCCAGCAGCTACTCTTCCAACAGTTTCACGCGCACTAGAACGGCCACCACCCATCCAGTCTCTTAACCCATATTTCTGCTCAAATGTATAATCTGCGTGGCTCGGACGATACAAATCCTTAAGGTGATCATAAGCATGCGACTTTGCATCATCATTTGAGACTATTATTGAAATTGCTGTGCCTGTGGTCTTTCCCTCAAAAACTCCGGAAAGAATCTTCGCGGTATCGCTTTCTTTGCGCTGTGTTGTTATTTTGCTTTGCCCCGGGCGCCTTCTGTCAAGCTCATATTGAAGATCATCTTCACCCAGCGGCAGCCCCGAAGGGCAGCCGTCTATCACCACTCCAACTCCTCCTCCATGAGATTCGCCCCAGGTAGTGATTCGAAATAATTGTCCTAAACTGTCACCCATTTTTAGCTTATCTTGATTATCTTACATTGTTTTGCTCATTTTAAAGTACTTTCAGCATAACCTTTTAAAGCTGAAGGTGCAAGATACTTGGCGGCCTAATCTTGCAATTTTAGGCTTTTAACACTAGACTGGTACTAAATAATTTTCCGTGTAAGTTTGTCAAGAAACGCTACTTTTCGAAACAGTTCAGCAAAATGAAACAACTACACAAATCCGGCCCAAAATGGATTATGTACAGTTCCATGGGTCTGGAGCTAGGATTGTCTGTTGTTATAGGATTTCTTATAGGAAGCTGGCTTGATGATTGGTTGAGAACAGATCCTTGGTTTTTGCTGGTCTTTGGAATTGCAGGAATAATTTCAGGATACAGGAGCATTTTCCGTCTGGTAAAACGTGTTCAAGCTGATTCTGATTCTGAGCAAGACAACTAAACCATTTTTAGAACCTGAAAACAACATGTCATCCGAGGAAGAAGAAAAACCAAATCTTGAATCAAATTCGTTGGGTTCAAAAGATTTTCATGAAGAACAAACATCTTTAAATAGCACTGTTCTGGCAAATTCAACTCTGTCTCAAGTTCCAGAGGGTATAGACACTTTTAAGGAGATCGAACAGCTCAAACAAGCATATTTTTTCAGGAATCTGCTTTTTGCTGTAAGTATGATTTTAGTTGCGGGAACAGCAATATTTAGTATTGACCTTTCCCCCTCTGTTCTGTTAGGATGTGGGGTTATAGGATTTAATTATTTCTGGACTATGCAGTTTGTACGAAAGCTGTTACAGGAGCGAAAATTACAAGCACTTGATCTACTGTTTTCTTTTACCAAATTCGGTATTTCAATAATCATATTGTTTGTAGCAATGCAATATTTTGATTTTTCACCGGGTGGTCTTTTGATAGGACTATCTAATATTGCACTAACTATCGTCATTTATTCTTTTGTAAGGATAATGCAAACTCAAAAATCTGCATAAGTCGAAGTTAATCAGAAAAAATACAGAATGGACAAAAGACTATCACTACTCAGTGTTTTTTTACTAACAGCTTCCCCTGTATTTGCAGCAGAGGGATTTACCTGGGGCCACTTTTTTTTTAGTGGGTTAGAACAGCCGCTGGTGGATCTTGGTATTGATCCGGTTCCATTCTTGGACTTGGTGATGGTAGCTGTTTTTCTGATTTCTTTCGCATTTTTTGCAGGTAGGCCTTTCAGGCAAACTGATTTACTGGAACCCTCTGGTAAAGCTAATTTTTCCAATTTTGCAGAAGTTGTAGTCAGTGCTATCCTTAATTTCCTATGCGGAACCATAAGACATGGAGTTGGAGCAAGGCCCATTCTTCCTTTACTTGGTACATATGGTCTATTTATTTTGCTACTTAATCTTATAGGTCTGGTACCGGGATTTAACCCACCTACAGATCAGTTTAACGTTACCATAGCCTTTGCCTTGATCATTTTTCTAATGACTCATTTTATGGGCATTCGTCAACATGGAGCCGGTTACATTAAACAATTTTTTGGTCCCATGCCGCTTCTCGCGCCACTAATGCTGCCGATTGAAATCGTCAGTCATTGTGTGCGCCCGCTTTCCCTTTCGATCAGGCTGTTTGGGAATATG
>Ga0208410_1001579_pt1 | contig 11603 bp, 9 predicted proteins | sample ETN02SmetaG_3_FD_185787 | JGI IMG/M metagenome (GOLD analysis project Ga0208410, IMG submission 185787) | Marine microbial and viral communities from oxygen minimum zone, Eastern Pacific Ocean - ETNP2014F10-02SV257 (SPAdes) (version 2) | ecosystem: Environmental > Aquatic > Marine > Oceanic ... | reverse complement strand
GTCGCGAGACGACGACGGAGCGACGAACGCGCGGACGCGAGGTCGGTCGGACCGATCGCGCGCCGTTCGCGTCGCGACGACGACGGAGCGACGGTGGAGTCGTCGCTCGCGCGTCGATCGATCGATCGATTCGATTGATTCGATTTGAATCGAACGACCCCGCGGTGCGCGAGAGAACGAATCGACGCGCGCGATGCCGCCGAAAGCGGCCGGAAAGGCGAAGAAACCGGCGGTGAAGAAGACGACGGCGACGACGAAGAAGAAGAAACCGGCGGTGAAGAAGACGATGGCGACGACGAAGAAGAAGAAACCGGCGGTGAAGAAGACGACGGCGACGAAGAAGAAGAAGAAACCGGCGGCGAAGAAGAAGGCGAATGCGAAACCCGCGGCGCCGAAGGAGTACGATCTGTACGGACAGAAGCGAGACACGCCGGACGAGGCGGATCCGTTGCGTAAATTTTATACGTCGCTGCGCACGCAGAATCCGAAGAGCGTCATGGCGGAGGTGTGGTTGATGGAACACGGTTTGCTCGAGAGCGCCGAGGCGCAGAGAGACGCGTACAAGCGATTTTTGAAGAGTAAGGGTAAGGCTGTGCCGAAACTCACGATCAAAAAGGTGAAGACGGAGGTGAAGGAGGAAACTGAGGCGCCGGTGGAGACGAAACCGGTGGAGACGAAGGTGGTGGTTGACGACGATTCGGACGACGACGACGTTCCGCTCGCGCGACTCGCCAAGAGTTGAGCGAGTCGAGACGCGCTTCGACATTCTGTAGCTCCATCCATCGTACATAAGTAATACAACGCACACATAGAACTCATTCGTCACCGCACCGCGTCTTCCCCTCCTGCTCCTCGTCGTCATCGACGTCCACGCGAGCGACCGCCGCGTCTGCCTCGCCTCGCGCGACCCTCGACGCCGCGAACGCGCCGAGCCCGTTCTGCACACCGCGCCTCGCCGCGCGTCGCGACGTCGGCCGCGAGTCCCCATGCGCGAGGCGACGTATAGGACCGCGTACCCGGTGTCGGCGCGTCAGTATTACGATCTCATGCTCTCGAGCGCGTTTCAGCGCGACGTGCACGTGCACGGGCTGCGCATGCGCGTCTGGGACAACGTCGACGAGTACCCCGCGCCGAGGGCGCTGATGCGTCGAGTGTACTCGGAACCATCTCTCAAGCTTCCGAAGTGGATGGCGCGATTCGCGAGAAAGTCGCAGGCGTACACGGAGTATTCGGAGTTTTGTCCCGAGACCCTGACGCGCAGAACGCGCGTCGTGCCGAAAATAGGCGCCAACTTGATGGAGTTCGTCGTCGAGGAGAGGTACGAGAACGTCGAGGGGTCGGTGGTGGGGAAGAGGAAAAAAGGCACAAAGGCGAAGGCGTCGTGCGTGGTGGTGTCGGTGGTGCGAGTTCATAGCAAGGTTCGATTGTTTCGAAATATGTTTGAAAAGTGGATTCTCGAACAGAGCGAAGTCAAGGTGCGACAGAGAGATGAGTACGTGCTGCGCGCGCTCAAGGCGCGCAAGTACGACGACTTGTTGGCATGGGATGACATCGCGGGCGGGGAAGAGGTCGAGGAGGAGGGGAGTGCGCGAATATCGGTTCCGAAATTGGCCGTGACGGGGGCACTCGCCGTGGCGACGCGATTGGCGTCGAGAGCCGTGGCGACGAGACGACGGGAGCGTTAGAGATTTAGAATAGTACACTGCGCGTAGCGAATTGATTAATTGTGTTCTAACTAGATTTGTTTCGACATCCACGCGTCGTATTTGCTCTGCACGACGTTTACTACTGGGTCCACCTTGGCGAGCGTGTTCGATTCCAACGGACCGATGACTTCGACGACACCGCACCGTCCGTAGTGTTGCGCTAAACTGAGTCCGCTGAGACAGTAACACGTGTGGTAGTGATCGCGCCCGACGCCCGGCTTATCCCGCAACCCACCGGCACCGTTATCCGATTGACAACAATCGAGAATCCATCCCTGTAACGCGCCATTGGCAAACGGCGCGGGCGACGGCGACCCCGGCGGGTACTCAGCCGGTTGATACAGCGTCGCCGCGCACACCCCGATCGCGCGTGAACTGTCCTCAAAATCGACCGCCCCGTCGGCGTCGACTTTCAGCGCTTTCGCGCTCCTATTCGAAAACTGTCGCAACAGCGTCTCCGACGAGCGTTGCAACACCGGAAAACAACCACCCTGCCAAAACGAATAACACCCGTCGACGAGTTTATTCGTTCGACCGTTGAACCCGCCCTCGATCTCACCCTGCCTGTTGGCCAACCAACGCTCCAAATTTCCTAAATCTAACGCGTCGAGCGATCCCGCCAACGCGCACGCCGCGAGTCCGCAAAACGTGTACCCGCCGTGCGCCTCTCCGAGAGGTTCACCCGCGATCCCTCCCTCGTAACTCTGACATCTCGCCACGAATGCCCCCACACCGCGCGTGAGTTCATCGTCCAACACTCCACACAGATGCGCCGTCGCCAACGCCGCGTAGCAACCTCGCGTGTCCGTCTCTCCGCCGTCGTGCACGCGAAATCCGCCCGTCGTCTCATCCTTCAACGACATCAAAAACGCCCGCACGTCCTCCTTCACCAGCGTTTCTCGCGCCTCCTCAGTCCCTATCGTCACCAGCGCGCACGTCGCCGCGTACGTCGTCGCCACGTGCGGCATCTGTCCCGGTCCGCCGCCGAAACCGAAACACGCGCGTCGTCCCCGTCGTCGTCGACACGCTCTCAGAAACCGCACGACGTCCCTCGCCAGCGCCTCGTCCCTCGACGCGACGTCCACGTCGAGCAACGCGAGTCCGTGCACGCACCAGTACACCATCCACGCCCGCGACGCGTCGAGCGAGGTGAACCCCGCGGGAAGTGACCGCAAACCGCCGAAGAGATAATCGACCGTCGCCTCGCGCGCGAGCGTTGATTCGCGTCCCGCGCGCGCGTAGACGCGTCGAGCGACGTCCTCGAGATCCGCGACGGCGTCCGCGGAGACGGAGGACATGTCGCGCGGCGCACTGACGCGCGTTCGCTCGATGGATTGATTTCTCAACGGCGTCGGCGACGCGTTACAACGACGACGCGACAATTCTAGGATCGAGGAGCGCTATTCGGGACGGCTATCGACGGGTGCAAAGAATGAATAAATACGTGGCTCGTCATCGAGCCAGAGCGGAGGCTCAGAGAGGTTCGAGGAGACGTTTCATCCACTCGACGCTCACGAAGCGCACCATGTTGAGCGGCACCTGACGCGCGGTGGTGGGAACGAGTCCCTTGTACAGCGCCAACGGACCCTCGCGACGAATGGTCTTGGCGATGCAATCGAACGTACCCGTGTACGGCATCTGTCCGCGCTCGTCCGCCTTCATGCTCATCAGACGCGATTTGGCGAGATCGATGGGATTGGACGTCAACGCGGCGACGACGCCGGCGCTAAACGCCGCCCCCGTCTGCGTCACTAATCCATCGCTCAACGACGTGTGTTCGAGTATGTAGTGCTTCGATTGATCGTACACCGCCATCTGACTCGCCGTGACGATCATCGCTCGATTCACCGTCGGTCCACATCCTCTCCACAGCGCGAACGCGCCCTCCTCTCTCGCCACTCGAAACAACGCGTCCGCGCCGTTTCGATAATTCCGTCTCAACTCCACCGGCAATCGTCCGTCCGCCTGCATCCGCACCATGGCTAAATCCGCCGGATTCCCCACCGCCGCCCCGATCGCTCCCGCACCGATACCACACAGCGTCATCTTCCACAACGGCAACTTTTCGCGCTCGTCCGCGTCGGCGTCCCGGAGCGCGAGCTTGAGCGCGTCGTACGCCCCGAATTTCGTCCCTATGAAGGACGCCTGTCGCATGAGCGACGCCGTGAGCCCTTTATAGAGTCCAAACATCCCCTCCGCGCGCACGACGCGCGCGAACGTGGACACCATGCCCGGCGCGCGCGCGACAGAGGTGGATGTCCCCGAGGCGGCGGCGGTGTTATCCGCGAGCGCGCCCGTGAGTTGCATGCGAACCTTGACGAGATCGATCGGGTGGGTCACCGCGCCCGAGGCCATGGCGCCGAGAGACCCGCTCGCGAATCCTTTCCACGCGGCGGGGCCTCGCGGTTGGGCGAGGCCGGCGGCGTTGGTGCTCATGGGAACGGGACGAGGTGTGCGGAGAAAAAGTGTCCTCGGGACGAGAGGGAGAGGTACGGTTACAGAGGCGCGGGAGGCGGAGGATCGGTTTCGAGGGGTTTTTGATCAGCCCCGCGCGCGTTCCACAGTAAACCTTGTTTCACCGCGGCGAACCAATCGTTGTTTTCGCTGTAACTGCAGACGACGGGAATGGGGAAACTGGCGACGCGGACGACGACGGCGTCGCCGCGCGCGAGCTCGGTTTGAAATTTTCCGTCAAAGGCGGCCCAGGCGGTGTTACGAGCGTTCGCGGGGCATCGGATGGTGACGACGACGGAGTCCGGGAGGACGATGGGACGGAAGGAGAGGGAGTGGGGGCAGATGGGGGTGATGCAGAGCGCGGGGACGCCGGGATGGACCATGGAACCGCCGGCGGCGAGACTGTACGCGGTGGATCCCGTCGGCGAGCTGAGAATGACGCCGTCGGCCGCCACCTTGGTGACGTGGTAGCCGTCGACGGCGAGATCGAGCTCGACCATGACCGGTTTCGGACCGCGATCGATGAGCACCTCGTTGAGCACCGATCGCCACTCGGAGTGCGCGCCGTCGGCGCCGATGGTTTGCGCCACGAGTCGATTTCTCATCGAGAGCGTGAAATTCCCCAAGCACACGTCCGCCAGCGTCTTCGGCATGTCCTCGATCTTGTGCGCCGTCAAGAAACCGAGCGATCCCATCGCGAACGCCAGCACCGGAGGCATGGCTTTCGGGAAATACTTGGACGTCCACAAGATTGTGCCGTCGCCGCCCAAGACGACGACAAAGTCTATGATTTTGTACAGTCTAAAACTCTCGTCCACATCGTCCCACGTCTTACACAACGACTGCAGCGCCTCCAATTCGTTCCATACCGTGCGCTCGAGCCACGGGGTGACACCGTTGGCGCGAAGCACATCCACGGCTTCGATCAAACGCGCCGTCGCGGCGGAGTCGTGAATCTTCTTCACCACCAACGCGTTCTTCGGAGATTGAAGCCACGAAAAGTTACTGTGTGGCAACGACTTTTGAGACGTTCGAATCTTCTTATCTCTCGGTTCTAACACGCGCACGTCCTCATCGTTCGCCAAGACGAGTTCAAACGCGGCTTTACCGCCCTCGTCCGCCGCGCTCTGCGCCGCGAAGGTCTCGTCGTCGTCGTCCGGCGCGACGCGACGAGACGCCTCACACGCTCGTCTCGCCCGTTCGGCGTCATCGGTCGCGACGTCGGCATCACCGGCATCCTTTGCGTCGCTTTGATCGTCGCTGTCGTCGTCCTTCTCTCGAGGAGAGCCCTCGCCCTCTCGCGCGTCGTCGCACGCGCGAACGACGAATTTATGCGATTTCGTGCGAAACCCCGCCAACCGCGGGCGTTCGCTCGGTGACGTCAGACTTGACGCCGAGAGCGTGCGATGTGGCTCGTCGGCGAAGCGCACGGTGCGATCGGACGAGCGAAGCGCGCGTAATTCGCGTTTGAGCTCGGCGTTTTCGCGTTTGAGCGCATCCGTGTGGGACGTCGTCGCGTCGTCCAGACGCGCGGATTCGAGCGCGGACGTCGCGCGAGCGAGAGCGTCGGATGCGTCATCGTCCATGGACGGTGCCATCGGACGCGCGCGAGCGTCGCGCGAGACGGTGTGGCGCGGGCCCGTCGACGCGGAATTGATTGGGAACGACCGCGGTCGAAAACGTCGACGAGAGAAAAAGAGAGAGGGGGGCGTGTTGGAGTTTCAATGCGTACGCGTTCAATCGAATCACATCTCTTCGTCCTCGTCGAAGGCGTTGCGACGACGATCGAAATTAATCTTCCCGACGCGACCGCCGCCGCCGCCGCCCGAACCGCCGCCCGAGGCGGCGTTTTCCAACATGCCGATCAACGCCTGTTCGCTCACCTTGTGCACGCGACCGGCCTGCGCGGCGCGAAGGATGCTCTCCTCCAGCGCGCGAGCCTTCTCGGGCTTCACGATGGCTATTCTGCTCACTGCGACGGAGCGGGAAGAGCGTCGGAGCGACGCGTTCGGTCAGTCCTCGGTCGTTCATTTCGCGCTCACGCGCGCTCGGCGCGAACGAAGACGCTCGCGTCGGTCTCGCGATGAATACGCACGTCTCTCGCGCGCCGCGGGCTCCAAAACGCTCGCCAACGCCGCGCCTCGTCGCTCTTCGTTTTCGCGTTGTCTTTCCCTCGCGAGCTCCTGTTCCTCCGCGTTCACGACGCCGTCCTCCGGAATGTCCAACTGCGCGCGCCGAGACGATCGACGCGTCGCGTCGTCATCGTCGCCATCCTCGTCAGTCTCGCGTCGTCGCGCGTCGCGTCGCCGCGAGCGTCGACGTCGACGTTCATCGGGCTCAAAAGTCAACTCGACGCCATCGTCGCCGCTCGCGCGTCTCTCGCGCGCGCCGCGCGACGCTCGCCGTCGAACGCGCACCGGTTGCCCTTGCATGTTCATGTCGTCGCGCGCGCGTCTCCCTCGACCCCTCGCGCGCGCGCGAAGACGAAGCGGCGCCGAGCACTGCCGCCCCACATTCACGAGCGCGCGCCGTCATGTCGCGAGAGGGGTGCGTCGCGCGACGCGTTCGATCGCGAGGCGACCACACTCGCATTTTTCATCGTCCTCGTCGCGTCCGCGCGCGCGGCGCATCGCCGCGCGCGCGTCGACAGGGCGCGGGACGATGGGGGAACGATTTCACGATGAATGCGCGCGCGCGCGACGACGCGCGCTGTGTCGCGAACGACGCCCGACTGACGACGATGCGCGCGCGCAGAACGAATGAGGACGCGTCGGTCTCATTCTTTTGCTTTTCGCCGAGCGCGGTGGTTCGCGGGAAGAAGCGCGACAGCGATGCCGTCGCGCGCGAGCCCGAGGGAGACGCGCGGGACGTCAAGCGCCGAAGGAGTCTGCGATTGATGCGCGCCGAGGTCGAAGCGGAGGGAGATGCGAGGGCGAAGGAGACGTGTGAGCGGTCGGCGCGAGCGGTGGCGATACCCAAGCCGCGAGGATTAGCGGTGGCGAGCGCGAACATTCCCACGCCCAGAAAAGCGGCGCCGACGGTGAAGGCGATTCCGGCGCCGAAACGCGCGCTCCCGGCGCCGCGCGCGATTAAAAGCGCGGTAAAGGAGAGTTAAATTGCACGAATAGAGTTGAATTGATTGTCATTGCGCGCGAGAATTAGCGGAGAGGTGTCGATGTAAAACGAAATGTGCGACGCGAGTGTTAAAACGCGACGACGCGCGCAAATGGCGGTCGACGCGCCGCGGGCGAGTCGCAGCCGTCGTCCTCTAACGAGGCGAAGACGCGCGACCAGACATCTCGAACGAAACTTCTTTGACGCTCGAGTTTGAAATTCGGTCTGTCGGAAACGCCGATGAGGTGCGGTCGCGGGGCGTCGCCGCTCTGCACGATGAACTCGAAATCGAAAAAGACGGGCGCGCCCACGGCGGCGTACGCGTCGTAATGCGCGTCTTGCACGACGTTCGAGGGTAAACGCACGCGCGCGCGCATCGCCGCCGTCGCCGCTTCGCACTGTGCGATGATATCGTCGGAGAAATCATCGGTACCCGTGATTCGCGAACACACCTCGCCGAAATCCACCTCTCTCGCGACGGCGCTCGCCTCGTCCCCGGCGAGTCCTCGATTCGTGAGCTCTCGAAAGCACGAGTCGTCGTCCTCGCGCGCGTCGGTCATCGTCGAGACGACGTATTCACGCACCGCCGAACACACGCTCACGTGCCCGGCGATGTACGCCGCGTCGTTGGCGGCGTTCGCGTTCGGCACGAAGGCGACGTGCGCGCGAATCGAGCACTTTCTCCCGAGTTCATCCGTGAGCGCGTCGCCGACGTGACGCTGCGCGATGAGTTCCCCTCTCGACCGCCGCGATCGCGCGTCCGCGATGAGGTCTCTGAACGCGCTCAACGCGCCGACGCGATCGATGCGTTCGCCGTACACGCCGGGAAATCTTCGGTGCGCGCCCTTGAGCACGAAGACGTCGTCGTCGAGCGCGCGGGCGTCGACGGATTCGCTCGTGACGATCGCGGGCACGCGCACGGCGTCGCGCGCGGCGTGCGTTTCGATGGCGTCGTGAAACGCAATCTTGGACGTGAGAAGCTCGTACCACTGTGGACCGACGCTGAGCGCGTTGAATGACTCGAGAGACTCGAAGAACGCGTCGACGACGTCGACGTCCTCGAGCGCCTTCCTCCAAAGCGCGCAATACTCAGCCACCGCGTCGTCGTCGCCGCAATCCCACGCCACTTTGGCGAGAGGGTACACGCCCATGACGCCGACGCCGGCGCGCAGGGCTTGCTGGTATAGACTCGACGGCTCCGCCGAGTATCCGTTGAGATGCAACGCGTGCGCGAGCGTAAACAACAACAACGGATGTCGTCCCGGTCGCGTCCACTTCCCCTCCGGTCCACCCAATCTGGCCGTGCGCATGAGCGTCACCGCGCTAGTCAACGTCCCGAACTTGACGCACATCAAACGCGCGAGAGCGATCCAAGAATCGGGATAATCGAACGCCGTCGCCGCGCACCGCGCGTACTCCTCCTCGGCTCGATTATACAAACCGACGTCCTCGAGCATTTGTCCCGCGATCGCGAGCGCCCCCACGCACGTCGGCGTGCGTCGATGCGCCTCACACGCCCTGTCGATCGCCGTCGTCACGCATCCCAGCGCGTGATACACGCCCGCCAATTGCAGAGACGCCTGATAAAAATCCGGCTCGACGACCAACGCGCGCTCCATCTTCTCCGCGAACGCGCGCACCATCTCTCTCGTTCGCATCGTCCCCTCCGGCGTCTCCACCGCCCGTTTCGCCTCATCAACGAATTCATCCACGCGCGGATCGCGGTCTCGAGCCTCCGCGCGGCGTTGCATCTCCATCAATTCCTCATCTTTCGTCGCGTCGTCGGCCTCCCCTCGCGCGTCTCGCGCCGCGTCTTCGCGAAGCGCCTCCTCGATGCCGTCCAACTCGCGCAGACACCCGATCGCGAGATCTCGATCGACGACACCATTTTTCTCCGGCGTCTTCGCGACGACGGCGCCCGCGCCCGCGCCCGCGTCGGCCGTCGCGTCGTCGTCGGCGCCCCGTTGATTTTCAATCAACTCTCGGAGCGCGCGCGCATCGGCGAGCACGGTCGACGCGTCGCCGTCTCTCTCGCGCCGACGCGCCTCGCGACGATCGCGCGCGTAATTCCCTCGCTGAAACGCGTACGACATGCGTCGTCGATCGACGGCGTGTGACGTCGCGGGCGTGGGCGCGCGCGGATGATGCTCGAGCGTTTTCGGGCGTTTTCGGAAACGACACACCTCGACGCGCCCTCGCGTCGCCGCCGTCCCTCGCGCGCGCGTCGTACGTCTCGAATTCGTCGTCGCGTTCGCGTTCGGCGCGCGCGCGTCGATCGAGGCGCGCCGAGAGCGCGAAGACCCCGTCGATCATCTCGCGGTCAACGCGCTCGAACGACATGACGCGCGCGCTCTTGGGCGGCGCGGATTGCGCGCGCGCGGGCGTCGCGGTCGTCCTTCGCGGGTTCGGGAACGCGTCCGCGACGGAGGCGTGGGAGGAGATGGCGGTCGTCGGCGGTGGGGGCGCGGGAGGGGCGACGCGCGCGGCGGGGGTGGCGGACGAGACGACGCCGACGCCGACGCCGACGCTGGGCGCGCTGGACGCGGGTGGCGTGATGCGCGTCGTCGTCAACGCGAGGTACGGTGGAAACGTGAGCGGTGCGGCGGCGATGGCGGTGTTGGACGCGCTGAGGGCGAAAGGACCGATCGAGGAGGCGTGTTTCGTGTTGGCGACGCGAGACGAGGCGGCGGCGGCGGACGCGGCGCGCGAGTCGAACGCGTTTTTAGCGTACGAGGACGTGTATAACGGCGCGCGGGCGTCGGATTCGGTGGGGATCGTGGCGAGACCGTTGGGTGTGGGCGGGTTGTCGGCGAAGGATGGGGTATTGGCGACGGTGATGCGCGCGTTGCAGTCTTGCGGGACGAAGACGCGCGTGTTGTACGCGCCGGCGTTCGAGGCGTCCAAGTTTGATCGAGAAGCCTTGGAACGCGCGCGCGCGGTAACGCACAGATTAGGTCGCGCGGTGGAGGCGAGCGCGTTCGGTTTGAGCGGGTACGACGCGGAGGCGGTGGATCGTCTGACGCCGGCTTCCGACGCCGCCGAGCCGGAATCGAGCGACGCGTTGTACACGTGACGAGACGATCGCATTCGCGGCGAGCTCTTTGGTGATGACCATCGCGCGCGGTGTGTTTAGTGTGATAGCAAACAGAAAAGTAAATCACGTATATGATACACGCATCCTTCTTGTGACTATCCGCTCACGCGTTCGGCGGAGGCGGAGGCGGAGGAGGCGGAGGAGGCGCGCCGCGCGCGGGCGGAGGCATCATGATCACGGGTTGGCCCTGTGCGTTGTACTGCACGGGAACGTACATCATGGGCTGACCCTGACCCGGGGCGCCGTACGCGTGTGGCGCGCCCGCCGGCGTCGCGCCCGCTTGCGCGTAGTGCGCCGGCGGCTGCGGCCGCGGAAGACCGCGCATGCCGAACATGCCTCCGCCACCCATGGGCGACGGAGGAATCGGTCTCCTCTCGCGATTTCGACCGCTCGTCGTTCGTTTCTTCCCCGGTTTCTTCTTCGCCGCCTTGGCCGCGGCCTCCGCCTCGTCGTCGCTAAACTCCTCGTCGTTAGCCACCTCCTCGTCGTCCTTCCCGCTCGCGTCGTAGCCCTTCTTATACAAGCTTCGAACGTTGGGAATCGTCCTCGACCGTCCGACGACGACGTATACCTCGTCGTTCACCGCCACTTTCGGCGCGGCGTCCTCCCCGTCCTCGGACTCCTTCGCGGGCAGTCGCACCGAATACAACGGCGCGCTCACGGGACCGAACACTTCCTCGATCACCCCCAACCCGCGTCTGTCTCGCAAACACAGCACGCTCTCCTCATCCAACGTCTCCGCCGCGTCGTCCAACGACGTCATCGCCCCGCTCGCGCGTCCGACCGTCCCCGTCGCGCTCGACACCACCACCACTCGTCCCACCACCGACGTCACGCGTCCCACCGCGCGAATCTCCTCGTTTGCCTCGATCGTCGGCACCGGCGCCACCGCGCGCGCCTCCGCCGCGATCTCATTTCTCGTTCTCGGCGGTCCATCGTGCGCGGCGTCGTCCTTTTCCTCCGCCGTTCTCGGCGGTCCGTCGCGCGCGCGGCGCAACCACTCGGGCAAATCCTTCGCGTCGATCGATTCGCACGAAGTCGACGCGTCGTCGTCGTCGTCGTCCAGCGCCTCGTCCCGGTCATCGTCGCTATCGGACCATTCACTGCTCTCGTCCCCGTCCCCGTCGCCGCCGTCGTCGTCGTCGTCGTCGAACGTACACTCGGGGACGCCGTTGTTCAATGTCGTCTCACGCGAAGAATCGATGCTCGCCAACGCGCGCGTCTCCAACTCGGCG
>Ga0208410_1001577_pt1 | contig 11609 bp, 10 predicted proteins | sample ETN02SmetaG_3_FD_185787 | JGI IMG/M metagenome (GOLD analysis project Ga0208410, IMG submission 185787) | Marine microbial and viral communities from oxygen minimum zone, Eastern Pacific Ocean - ETNP2014F10-02SV257 (SPAdes) (version 2) | ecosystem: Environmental > Aquatic > Marine > Oceanic ... | reverse complement strand
TTGAGCTAGGTAATTCTTTCATTAAATCATTTGTAAGCCTACTCCTGTTTTAGGATAGGTATAAAGATTGTAGTTTGCTGTTAATTCTTCGTCTGCTTTAATTTCTCTTATCGTTATCAAAAACATATATTTTGCATCACTTTTTTCTTCTAAATTATAAAACATATTATCTCTATCATTATTTCCATCTTCAATTTTTTTTGCGTTTGCATTTGGATCTACCAAATCTCCAAATTTCAATTTTGGCAAAACATCAGACACCATTCTCATTATATTTGGATTATTAGAGTGATTATAAAAACCTCCTAATGGAGTTCTAATATATTTATTTTCAAATTGTTCATCTCTTATATGAGTTACTCCTAAAAAAACATTATTTTTTATATCTTCTTTTGCATACAAACCTAGTCCTTCAATAGGTGAATTTTTAATTGTTAGTCCTTTTGGTAAAGGTCTGTACATTTAGCTTATAGCCTCCATTGGAGAAATATATTCATGACCAAATACATCAGCTACAGCTTTATAAGTTACTTTGCCCTGACAAACATTTAATCCAGCTAAAAAGTTTTTGTCTTCACCTAAAGCTTTTTGATAACCTTTATTTGCTAATTTTACTAAATAAGGAAGAGTTGCCTTATTCAATGCAAATGTTGAAGTTCTAGGAACTCCACCTGGCATATTTGCAACACAGTAATGAACAACATCATCAACTACGTATGTTGGATCTCCATGAGTTGTTGGTTTGCTTGTTTCAACACATCCACCTTGATCAATTGCAACATCAACTATTACAGAACCTCTTTTCATTAATTTTAACATATTTTTAGTAACTAATTTTGGCGCTTCTGCCCCTGGTATTAAAACACCACCAATTAATAAATCAGCTTCTGCTACCAATTTATTTAAATCAATTTTATCACTTTGTTCAGGAATAATTTTATCTCCAAACATTTGAACTAGTTGTTTTAATCTTGCTTCAGATTTATCAACTATATGAACTTTGGCTCTCATACCAGTTGCTATTATAGCTGCATTCTCTCCAACAACTCCACCTCCAAGAATTAATACATTTGCTGGCTCACCGCCTGGTGCTCCTCCTAATAAAATTCCTCTACCTTTTTGGTTTTTTTCTAAACAATGTGCTCCAGCTTGAACCGACATACGACCTGCAACTGCACTCATAGGTGCAAGCAAAGGAAGTCTGCCATTATCATCTGTAACTGTTTCATAGGCTATATTAATGCTCTTAGATTTAATTAATCCTTCAGTAAGTTCTTTTGCAGCAGCTAAGTGAAGATAAGTATAAACAATTTGATTTTCTCTAATCATGTCTACTTCAACTTTTTGAGGTTCTTTTACCTTAACAATTATCTCGGCATCATTAAAAATATCTGATGCTTTATTTACAATTTTTGCGCCTGCTTTAGTGTATTGATCATTTTCAAATCCTGCTTCAAATCCACCATTATCTTCAACCAAAACTTCATGACCTTCTGAAACTAAAGTTTTCACACTATCTGGTGTTAAACCAATTCTATTTTCTTGTGGTTTTATTTCTTTAGGTACGCCTATCTTCATTATCTCTCTCTGTTAACTATAGATATATAAAAATATAAACTAACTAGTTTTTTTGGTTTTTTTGATAGTTAGTGATACCTGTTCTAAGTTTATCAATAATCTCATCAATATGTTTTTCCTCACAAATAAATTGTGGAGCAATAATTAAACAATCTCCTGTTGCTTTAAAATTTACACCTGCTTCATAACATGCTTTGAAACATTCGAAACCAGCTTTACCTGGTTTTGTATTTAATTTCATATCAATTCCACCCATCATTCCATAACCTCTTATATTGTCTACCGACTCTAAATCCTGAAGAGAAAATAAACCTTTTTGGAAATATGGTGTTAAATTTTTAGCTCTATTAAAAATATCTTCTTTTTCAAAAATATCTTGAACTGCTAGTGCTGCCGCAACTGCAACTGGGATTCCTGAATAAGTGTAACCATGAAACAATTCCACTGAACCTTTTGGAGAAGCATCCATTACAGTATCATAAATTTCTTCTTTACAAGCAACTACACCCATTGGAACAATTCCATTAGTTGTTGCTTTAGCCATAGTTATAATATCTGGAGTTACATCAAATTCCTGAGAAGCAAAGGGTGAACCTGTTCTTCCCCAGCCAGTAATTACTTCATCAAAAATTAATAATATTCCGTGTTTATCACATATCTCTCTTAATCTTTGTAAATACCCTTTTGGTGGAACTAAAGTGCCTGTTGAACCCGCTATTGGTTCCACTATGCAAGCAGAAATGTTTTCCGCTCCAAAGTTTGCACAAATTCTTTCTAAATCATTTGCTAATTCAGCTCCAGTTTCAGGTTGTCCTGATACAAATTTATGTTCTGGTAAATGAGTATGTCTCATGTGAACCACACCTGGCATTAAAATATTTGCAAATGTTTTTACATTATTAATCATGCCACCAACAGAAGTGCCTCCTATATGCATACCATGATATCCTCTTTCTCTTCCTATAATTCTAAATCTTTCACCTTGTCCATTAGCTCTATGATAGGCAATTGAAATTTTGATTGCTGTTTCAACTGCACTTGAACCACACATTGTATAAAAAATTCTATTTAAATTTGCTGGAGTGTGTTTTGCAATTTTCGTTGCAAGCTCAAATGATCCACCAAAACCTTGTTGAAATGGTTGTGCATAATCTAATTTTTTTAATTGATTTGTTATAGCGTTTATAATTTCTTCTCTTCCATGTCCTAATGGATTGCAAAATAATCCTGAACTAGCATCAATTTGAGTTTTGCCATGATGATTTTTTAAATAAACACCTTTAGCTTCAGTAATTAATCTTGGATTTTCTTTAAAATCTTTATTAGATGTAAATGGCATCCAATGTTCATTTAATGAATTTGGGACGGAAGTTCTATTTTCTGAGCTCATAATAATATTTTTAACTTAATAATTTTAAAATTTTTAGACTAAATTTAATGGTTTACTAGAACTATTTTGCCATAAAAATTATCCTTACCTTGTTGCACAACCTTAGATTGTAATATTTATTTTGTTTTACTTCTATCAAAAATTGAATTTAAATATCACTAATTTAATTAAATTAACGAGAGGGAAATGATGAAAAAAATAATTAGTTTTATTCTTGGTACAATCGTTGCTCTAAACTTATCTGTATCAGTTGCGAATGCTGCTGCAAATGAAGTTAGAGTTGCTTTCTTTTTAGAATGGCCAACGCCTAACCAAGAAGACAAAGTAAAAAAACTTTTTGATAAAGCTTTAGGTGTTCCAGTTAAATGGACTAACTTTTCAAATGGTGGAGCAATGACAGATGCTATGTTAGCAGGAGATATTGATATCTCTTACTCACAAGGTTTAGTGCCATTTATAAATGCTGTTAAATCTAAAGCACCTTTGAAACTTGTAGATATTGCTATGGAATACGGTATGGGTGGAACTACTTGTGTTACATCTAATGCTTCTGGTATTACAAAAGCTAACGCTTCTGAATTAGAAGGTAAAAAAGTTGCTGTTCCATTAGGAACTATGGCTGAATACGTTTTTGATGAAAGTATGAAAGTTGTAGGAGCTGATAGAGGCAAAATGGATGTTATTCAAATGGACCCTGAAGAAGGAGCTGCTGCTTTAGTTAGTGGTGATGTTGTTATGGCTTGTCTATTTGGTGGTAACTCTATTAAAGCTGCAACAGCTGTAGGATCAAGACTTTTAACTGTTCAAGAAGCTCGTGATGCTGGTATCTTAGGTATAGATATTACGTCTGTAACTGACAAATTCATGAAAGAAAATCCAGGAATGCTTAGAACCTTCATAGAAGTAACACATGAAGCTAATGCTAGATATGCTGCTGGTAAATCAGACATGAACGTTATAGCAAAAGATGCTGAAATGAAGCTTGCTGATATGAAAGAAACTATCGGTGGATTTAAGTTTCTAACACCAGAAGAAACTAAAAAATCTATGGAAAGTGGTAATCTTGATGGTTTCCTAAAAGGAATGGGAACACCAGGTGGAGCTGTAGACACTAGCTTCTTACCTCTATAGTTTTTTATAGAGCTAAAAAAATTTAAATAGGCGCCAATTTAAAAAATTGGTGCCTATTTTTTTAAAAAAAAATTCTAATATAAAGTTATTCGTATGAGTGATTTAGTTTCTCAAAATCTAAATATGGTTTTTAAAACTCCTAAAGGAGAAACAGTTCATGCATTAAAAGATTTAAATTTTACTCTAAAAAAAGGGGAACTTTTAACAGTTCTTGGTCCATCAGGATGTGGAAAAACAACTTTATTAAATATCACCGCAGGTTTTTTAAGACCCACTTCAGGATTAATTACTCTTGGAGGAAATGAAATCAACGGCCCTGGTGTTCAGAGAGGTATGGTGTTTCAACAAGGTGCTTTATTTGAATGGTTAACTGTTGCTGAAAATGTGAACTTTGGTTTAAGAATGAAAAAAGAAGATCCAATCTCTACAGCTAAAAAAGTTGAGGAATGGTTAGAAATTGTAGGGTTAAAAGGATTTGGAAACACACCAACTTATCAATTATCAGGTGGAATGCAGCAACGAGTTGCTCTTGCAAGGTGTTTAATTAACGATCCAGATTTAATTTTAATGGATGAACCTTTAGGTGCATTAGATGCATTAACAAGAGAAAAAATGCAGTCTCTAGTTTTAAAAATTTGGAAAGAAACTGGTAAAACTATTATTTTAATTACTCACTCTGTAGAAGAAGCTCTCCTACTTGGTGAAAGATTATATGTAATGGCTCCAAGACCAGGACGAATACATAAAGAATACAATCTACCTTTTGCGTCAATGGGATTGAATGGAGATTTAAGAGAAATAAAAAATGATAAAGATTTTTCAAGTAAGAGAGAAGAAATTCTAACCATGATTTGGAACATGGAAGAAGAAATTATGGGGAAAGAGAATTAAATGTTCACCCAAATTATAACAATATTAATCTTTGTATCAATTGTTGGATGTATTCTTTACGGGAGAAGACTAATTAAAACTGAAAAAGTTGATGCAGTTTTTGGTAATCCAGAAAGATCTAAAGGTGGTACACACTGGGTAATTGTTGGTAGTAGCGCAATCTTACTAGTATGGCTTTATTATTCTTGGGATATTGCAAAAGGATTTTATCCAAAATCAGCAAATGAATTATGCCAAGTCGCTAAAGTAAACGAGTCGTTGTTAGGATTAAAATATCAATTCCCTATTGTAGAAAGAGAATTCAAAAGCACTTCTATAATTAAAATTGAGAATAAAAATCTTCAAAGAACTATTAATGAAATAGAAAATTCACCAGATCTAAGTAATCAACAAAAAACTATTTTACTGGGCTACATAACTCAAACCAAACAATTAATTCCATTATTAACTAACGAAGATTTAATGGAAATGGATACAAAAATTAAACTACAAGAAATAACGGAAGATATAAAACTTTTAAGTTCAAACTTTAAAAAGAAAGATTATCCATTTGAAACACAAGAACAAAAAGTTGAAAGACAAAAAGCTGTTTCGGAACAAGGTAGCTGGGCTATTATAACGGTGAGAAAAGGAACTGGATCTATAGAAAATACAATAGAAATTCCATTGGTACCAGAAACAGATCGTGGACTAAAATTTAATGCTGCCGCAAAAGAACTTAAAATTATAAATGATAAATTCTTTAAATTAAGAAATCACAATCCACAATTTAAAAATTCATTTAAAAAATTAAAAGACGAGATCAAAGCATATAGGAAAAGTTTAGATGATACTGAGGAAATAGCATCAACTTATGCAAAAGATATTGTTAAAATTGCAAGAAGAATTGAATATGCAAGCATTTATCCACCAACAACATTAAACAGTATGAAAGATGCAATAATTGAATTTGATAACATACAAAAAGATCAACAAGGTGGGCTTAGACTAATTGATATAATTTTATTTCCTGCAGGTACAATAGTTGCTAGTGGTCCAAGTTGCTCTGAGCAAGGATCTGGGCGATGGTTACCAAAACCATCTGATACTTTCAACAAATTCATTTTAATGTCAAAACCAAGTGTTGGTTACAAAAACATTCCTCTACTTTGGATTGACATGATGGATGTAAGTAAAATAGTAGGATTTATTTTACCTGATTGGATTGCTGATATCCTTCCTGGTGAATATCCCATTCACACAAAAGATGGAATAGTCGAACAAAATTTTAAAGGAAGAGTTTTAAAAGTTGCTACTGGAGATTTTTCATTATTCAAAATACCTGTTCCATATGGTCATATTTGGGATTCTTTTTTAAGAGTATTGTTAGGTTTAATTTTCGGAATAATTATAGGTGTTCCTTTAGGTTTATTTATGGGATTAAATAGATTTGCTAAAGGATTCTTTGATCCTTTAATAGAATTGTATAGACCTGTTCCTCCTCTTGCTTGGGCTCCACTAATTATTTCAGTACTTGGTATAGATAACACTGGAAAAGTATTTCTATTATTTATGGTATCTTTATCTATTATGATTATTTCAGCAAGAGCTGGTGCATCAGGAACACAACTTTCAAAAATTCATGCTGCTCATTCTCTTGGGGCTTCTAAAAAACAGATATTAAGATACGTAATTTTTCCAAATTCATTACCTGAAATTTTAACTGGTATAAGAGTAGCAGTTGGTATGTGTTGGGGAACTTTAGTTGCTGCTGAATTTTTAGCAGGAACAACAGGTATTGGATTTGTTGAAAATGTAGCTAAAAAATATTTCCAATATGAAGTTATTTGGATCACAATTTTCATAATGGGAATGCTTGGTCTTTTATTTGATGTAACTTTAAGAAAAATAATTGACAAAACAATTCCATGGCGTGGAAAAGGTTAGTTTGAAATCAGCTAATTTAAAAAAAGAACTTATAAAAATTTTTAAAAAGTATGGTTTAAATAATGACCATGCTTCTATTTCAGCTAGTGCTTTAATTAATGCTGAACTTGTTGGTGCATATGGTCATGGTCTTTCACGATTAAAAATGTATTGTGATCGAATTTCTAAAAAAGTAATAAATCCAAAACCAAAAATAAAAATAAAAAAAATATCTCAATCAATTTCACATATTGATGCTGATAATAGTATAGGATTTGTTGCTGCAGATATTGCAATTAAAACAGCAATCCAAAACGCTAAAAAAACAGGTATAGGAATGGTTGCTGTAAAAAATAGTGGTCATTATGGTCTTTCAGGATACTACGCCGAACAAGCTGTAAAAAAAAACCTAATTACAATGATTTATACAAACGCTCCTCCTGCTGTAGCACCTCACGGAGCTTTGAAAAGTTTATTTGGAACTAATCCTATTTGTTTTGGAACACCAACAGGATCAAAAGTACCTTTTATCTTAGATACATCTGTTTCTATGATTAATAGAGGAAAGATTAGAGTGGCTGCAAGAAATAATCAAAAAATTCCCAAAGGTGTTGCTTTAGATAAATTTGGCAAACCAACTACTGATGCTAAAAAAGCTTTAAAAGGAGTTCAATTACCAATGGCTAGTTTTAAAGGATCAGGTTTAGCTTGGATGATTGATATTTTAAGCGGAGTATTAACTGGTGGAAATCATGCTGGAAGGGTTAAAGATCCTTTTGATGATTTTTCAGGACCACAAAATATTGGTCATTTATTTATTGTTTTTAAATCAAATCTTTTTGTTAATAATTTTAAAACAAGAATTAAAGATAATATTAAGACAATTAAAAAATTACCTAAAATTAAAGGGATAAAAGAAATTATGTATCCGGGTCAAAATAAATTTAAAAGATTTAAAGAAAATCAAAAAAAAGAAATTAAAATTACAGATATAGTTAAAAAAGATTTAAAAATACTTAAATCTTAACTTTTTTAAAAAAACTTCTAATATCTTCGACTAATAAATCTGGTTTTTCAAAAGAAGCAAAATGTCCTCCACTTTGCATTTCAGTCCATTGCTGAATATTAAAAATCTTCTCAACATAAGATCGTGGTGGCCACTCTGACATTTCTTTTGGAAAAATTGCTACACCTGTTGGAATATTAATTTTTTTAAAATCTTTTGGAAATAATCTTCCACCTTCTTCACGTCTTCCAAAATAAATCCAAGTTGATGTAGCAAAAGTATCTGTAAATAGGTAAATCATTATATTTGCTAACAAAATATCCTTTGAATAAACACTTTCAATATTGTTATTTTTTAAATCAGACCATCCATGCATTTTTTCAATAATCCATGCTGCTATACCTACTGGGCTATCCATCATAGCATAACTTAATGTTTGGGGTTTTGTTGCTTGTTGAGTTCTATAACCATCTTGAATAATTTGATCGTTATCAAATTTTTCTTGCCATTTTTTTTCTTCGTCTGTTTGAGGTCCATTAGGATGTCTCATAGTCAAACAATTGATGTGTATTGCTTTACAAAAATTATCATGATCATAGCCTAACCAATTTGCAATTGTTGCACCCCAATCTCCACCCTGAGCAACATAATTTTTATATTTTAAATTAATTGTCATCATCTTATTTAATACTTTAGCAATTTTTCTTGGGCCGTATGGTTTGCTAGGCGCAGCTGAAAAACCAAAACCAGGTAAAGAAGGAGCTATAACAGTCATACCGTCTTCTTTGTTACCTCCATAATTTTCTGGATGTGCTAATTGATTTATAATTTCGATAAATTCAATTATAGAACCTGGCCAACCGTGCATCAATAAAAGTGTTGTTGGATTAGAGCCACTCCCCTCCTCTTTAATAAAATGAATATCTATTCCATCGACATTAGTTTTAAAATTTTGAAAACTATTGATTTTTTTTTCAAAAACCTTCCAATTAAATTCTTTAATCCAATAATTACATATCTCCTTAAGATAAGACAAATTTGTTCCATGTTCCCAGCTAGGTAAATCTGATATTAACTTCCAAGGATAATTTTTAACTTTATCTTTAATTTTTGAAATTTTTTCTTCAGGAATATCTATCTTAAATTTTTCAATCATATTAAATGCTATAAATCGCCTTAAAATGGACTATATACATTTTAAGAATTATTTATAATTATAGTTTATGCTTTCAAATAAAGAAATTGTTTGTCCTGTTAACCTTTTAAACGTTGCTCATAAAAAAAAAGGTATTAAAGCAGGTATAGTTAATGCTGGCAAACCTTTACCAATGCTATCTGTTCAAGATGCTGTAAATGAAAATTTAATTGAACCAATTTTTATTGGCGATGAAAAAGAAATATTAAAATGTGCTGAAGATTTAAAATGGGATATTTCAAATTATAAAATTATCCACGAGCCTGTAGAAAACAACACAGCAACTATTGCTGCAAAACTAGCTAGTGAAAAAAAAATTAGAATTATTGTTAAAGGTCATATACATACAGATGTTCTCATGAAAGAAGTTTTGAAAAGAGAGTATGATTTACTTGGAAAAACTCGATTAAGTCACATTTGGCATATGACTATTGCAAAAGAAGATAAACCACTAATTATTACAGATGGTGCTTTAAATGTTTTACCTAATGTTAAAACAAAAATGCATATCTTAAAAAATGTTATTAACTTTTCAAATAGAATTGGCATAGAAAGACCAAAGATTGCTATTCTTTCTGCAACAGAAGAAGTTTTAGATAGTGTTCCTAGCTCTAAAGATGCAGAGGAATTAACAAAACTTGCAAAAAAAGAAAATTTAAATGCTGATGTATTTGGTCCACTTGCGTTCGATAATAGTATTTCAAAAAAATCTGCATCTATTAAAGGTATTAAAAATGATGTCGCTGGAATGGCTGATGTTTTGTTAGTTCCAAATGTTGAAGCGGGTAACGGACTAGTTAAAATGTTAATTTATTTTTCTGGTGCATGTGCGGCAGGTGTTGTTGTTGGTGGAAAAGTTCCAGTAGTTATAACAAGTCGGTCTGATGAAGCTCAAGCAAGATTAGCTTCCATTGCTGCAGCTGTAGTAGCTTTAGATTAATTCTTTTCGTTGAAATAAAATTCAATATGCTTTAAATAAATCATGGCAATTACATATCTAAAAAAATCACCAAAAACATCTTCTACAGATGATACAAAAACTACAGAAATAGTAAAAAATTTATTAAAAGAAATTGAAACATCTAAAGAAGAAGCTTGTATAAGCCTAACTAAAAAATTTGATAAATATGATGGTGAAATTGTTGTTTCAAAAGAAAGAATTGAAAAAATTAAAAAAGAATTAGATCAAAAAACTAAAGATGATATTCAATTTTCTCATGAAAGAGTTAAAAAATTTGCTGAAGCACAGTTGAAAAACTATGGTCAGGATTTTGAAGTTGAACTTTCACCTGGTCTCTATGCTGGTCAAAAATTAATACCAGTTAATACTGCTGGATGTTATATTCCTGGAGGTCGATATGCCCATATTGCATCAGCTGTAATGAGTGTCACAACTGCAAAAGTTGCTGGTGTAAAAAATATAATAGCCTGTAGTCCACCAAAAGAAGGTGTAGGAGCACATCCTGCAATAGTTTATACAGCTGACTTATGTGGTGCTGACGTAATACTAAATTTAGGAGGAGTTCCAGGAATTGCTGCAATGACCAATGGTTTATTTAAAAATCCACCTGCAGATATATTGGTTGGTCCTGGAAATCAATTTGTTGCTGAAGCAAAAAGAATTTTATTTGGTAAAGTTGGAATTGATTTATTTGCAGGTCCAACAGAAATAGCAGTTATTGCAGATGATAAAGCTGATCCTGAAATGGTAGCAGTAGATTTAGTTGGACAAGCAGAACATGGATACAATTCTCCAGCATGGTTATATACAACAAGTAAAAAATTAGCTGAAGAAGTAATGAAAAGAGTTCCAGAATTAATTGCTGATTTACCAGAGATACCTAGAACTAGTGCTGAAGCTGCTTGGCGAGATTACGGTGAAGTTATACTTTGCGATACAGATGAGGAAATGGCTAAAATAAGCGATGAATACGCACCAGAGCATTTGGAAGTTCAAACTCAAAACCTTGAATGGTTTCATAAAAGATTAAAAAATTATGGATCATTATTTATTGGAGAAGAAACTACTGTAGCATACGGTGACAAATGTTCAGGAACTAATCATATTCTGCCTACAAAAGGTGCTGGTCGATATACTGGAGGTTTATTTGTAGGTAAATTTATTAAAACCTTAAGTTTTCAAAGAATGACTAAAGAATCTACAAAATCAGTTGGGGCTGCTTGCGCTAGAATTTCTAGATATGAAGGAATGGAAGCTCATGCTAGAACTGGTGATATAAGACTTAGAAAATACGGATTTTCTAATTAACAATTTCCAAAAAAACAAAAAAGGTTAAAAAACTCATAAAAACAATAATGAATATATTAATTATTTTCCAAATCTTTTCAATTTGAGCATATTTAGATAAATATTTTGACAAGTAACCAATTAAAAAAAAGAAAAGAAAAGATGCGATAGACGCACCTATTCCAAAAGAAATCTTTTGATTTAAAATAAAATTTTTTGAAAAATTTCCAAGAAAAAAAACTGTGTCTGAATAAACGTGTGGATT
>Ga0208410_1001574_pt1 | contig 11627 bp, 8 predicted proteins | sample ETN02SmetaG_3_FD_185787 | JGI IMG/M metagenome (GOLD analysis project Ga0208410, IMG submission 185787) | Marine microbial and viral communities from oxygen minimum zone, Eastern Pacific Ocean - ETNP2014F10-02SV257 (SPAdes) (version 2) | ecosystem: Environmental > Aquatic > Marine > Oceanic ... | reverse complement strand
AGCAATGATTGCTGGCGCAATAGTTTCTTTAATGTCAGCAACAATAGCTGGGATGATTTTAGGTTGATCAATCGTATTCTTAAAAAAGAAATTAGCCTATACCATTTTAAGTTTTTTCCAAGTCTTATTTAAAAAATATAAAGAGATAATTGAAATTGACAAAAGAATAAATGCAATTTTAAAATCTTTATAAAGGAAATATCCAATAGAAAACAAAAAACTATAAATCGTTATGGAACCAATTACCATACACAAAATTCCAGTAGGCACATCCCATACCCCTTTCTGCCCTTCAATATTTACGCCCTTTTGTTTAGCTTGATCGACAACTTTTTTCCAGCCTATCCCACCAGGCTGTATCTTACGATAAAATTCTTGTAACGTTTTTTGATCCTCAGTTGGAGTAAGTAAAGTAACAGAAACCCAAATTATTGTTGTTATAGCAACTCCAATTATCAACTGTAACTCAGACGCTATAACCTCAAACCCTAATCTAGGATGTATAATTTGTAAATAAAGAGCAACAACAAAGGATACAATCATTGCTGTAATTTCACTATAAACATTTATTCTATACCAGAACCAACGCAAGATGAAAATAAGTCCAGTACCTGCACCTACTTGAAGCAAAATATTAAATGCTTGTAAAGCATTACTTAATAAAAGAGCAAGTCCAGCAGAAAAAATCATAAGGACAATTGTAGTAATTCTTCCCAAACCAACCATTTGCCGATCAGTTGCATCGGGTTTTAAAAATCTCTTATAAACATCATTAACAACATAGGAAGATCCCCAATTTAAATGTGAAGCTATAGTCGACATAAAAGCTGCTGCTAAAGAAGCTAACAAAAGGCCCAAAAGACCAGAGGGAAGAAGAGTCATCATGGCTGGATATGCTAAATCATGACCAATAACACTTGAATCGATGTCAGGAAATGCTGATTGAAGGTCATCTAAATTTGGAAAAACAATAAGTGATGCCAGGGCAACTAAAATCCAAGGCCATGGACGAATAGCATAGTGCATAAAATTAAAAAGCAAAGTCGCCCAAACAGCGTGATTTTCATTTTTAGCGGACAGCATTCTTTGCGCAACATAACCTCCCCCTCCAGGTTCAGCGCCTGGATACCAAACACTCCACCATTGAAGCGCTAAAGGAAGCAAAAAAATAGTTAAAAATAATTCTCTGTTTGAGATATCAGGGATTAAATCAAGTTTTGGAATAATATCTGGGTGACTAATAAGATTATCTAGTCCTCCTACTTGAGGAAGATTCACAATTACTGCCGCAGCCCAAAACGTAGCAATCATAGCAAGTGTAAACTGGAAAAAATCTGTCATTATTACACTTTTTAAGCCTCCTATAGAGCTGTACATTACAGCAACTGAACAAGCTATTAATAATGTCTCCTCAGGATCTAATCCTAGCATTACCCCTCCAATTTTTATAGCTGCAAGGCATACAGTCGCCATTATCATAATATTGAAAAAAACTCCTAAGTAAACAGCCCTAAATCCTCTTAAAAAAGCAGCCCCTTTCCCTCCATATCTTAATTCATAAAACTCTAAGTCCGTTAAAACTTCTGATCTTCTCCAAAGTTTTGCATAAACAAAAACCGTAAGCATTCCTGTTAATAAAAAGGCCCACCAGACCCAATTGCCAGAGACACCATTTGTTCTAACAATATCTGTGACAAGATTTGGTGTGTCTGCAGAAAATGTAGTTGCTACCATTGAAATTCCAAGCAACCACCAAGGCATATTTCTCCCAGAGAGGAAAAACTCATTAACACTTTTGCCCGCTTTTTTTGATGCCCAAAAGCCAATTAATAATAATGTTATAAAAAACCCTGCAAGGATATACCAATCAAGAGGAGATAATTTCATACTAAATAATTATTTGCTTCTAAATGTACATTATTAATCTTTTACTTTCTAAAAAACATGCTAAATAGTAAGGTGATTTAATGATTTCAAACTAGGTTTGTAATCAAAATAGTAATCAATGTTAAACTACAAGACTAACATAAAAGTATTTATGTTTTGTTTTATACTTTTTTCTTCTAATTTAATGAGTCAAGAAAGCTCAAAAGAGGAAAAAAGAAAATTCCCCGTCTTACCAAGTCAAAATAAAAAAAGTCTTTTAAATACAGAAAACGAGAATAAATTTCTACAAGGAAATTTTCTAATTAAACCATTGGATATAACTGATCCTAAAAGTACTTTAAATAACCCCCCTCTAAATCTAGAATCGCAGGAAAAATTTTTAAACTCTGGAGATTATTATGTTAAAAAACTCAACAAGAAGGAAAAAGATAAAAATCCCAGAAACTTTAAAACAGATCAATACCTTGGTGATTTTAGACTTAATGATTCTAGCGTTAGGATAATATTTAGAGATCACGAAATGCCTGATGGGGATAGAGTTAAAATTACTCATAATGACGTTGTGCTTTTCCCAGACGTAACTCTTTTTCAAAATTTTGTTGGATTAACTTTAAATTTAGTTTCTGGGTTTAATAAAATTGATTTTATTGCTTTAAATCAAGGAAGCTCAGGTCCTAATACAGCAGAGGTTAGGGTTTATAATGAAAACGGAGATTTAGTTTCTGCAAATCAGTGGAACTTAGCAACTGGTGTTAGAGCAACTTATATTCTTGTCAAAGAATAATTGTCTCTAAAAGATAAATCAAGATTTATCTAATGAATTCTCTCATCAACTTATTTTCATCTAACTATAAACTTCTAGAATTGAAGAAATAAATCGGTTGACTTCCTGCGATGTTCCAGTGCTTATTCTGCACCAATTATAAAATGGTGGAAAAGGACGTCCAATTCTCACCCCTTTTTCTAACATCTTCGGTCCAAGTTTTCTTATATCCATTCCCGATTTAAAGAATACAAAATTTGTATGAGATCTAACATACCTTAATCCAAGATGATCAAGAGTTTTATAAATAGTCTCTTTTGCTTCATTTGTTTTACTTAAAGAAAATTTAAAAAATTCTTTATCAACAAGAGCCTCTTTAGCTCCTTCTATAGCAAGCACATTACTCATTGCAACAACATTTTCTCTGATTTTTTTTGCTAGTTCAGGTTTGGCTATTAGATATCCTATTCTAAGTCCTGCCATTCCATAAACTTTTGAAAAGGTTTTGGAAACAACAACATTAAGACCTTGTCTAACTAAATTTATCATTGAAGGATAATCTTTTTCCTCAATAAATTCATAGTAAGCCTCATCACTAAATAAAACTGTATTGTTACTTACAGTACTACAAAAATCATTCAGTTTTTCTTTAGGTACCAAAGTTCCTGTTGGATTATTTGGATTACATAGAAAAACTAACTTAGTTTTTTTAGAAATTCTCTTTTCAATCTCGTCAAGATCATATCCCATATCACTTGTTACAGGCACCCAATTGACAGTAGCTCCCCACTTTTGCGCATAATCCATAAGGGCAAGGAAAGTTGGCTTCGCAGCAATTATTTCTCCACCTCCTCTAGAAAAAGTAATGCCTGTAATTCTTAATCCTTCTGTTGAACCACCAGTAATAATAATACTTTCGGGATCAACAGAATGTTTTCTAGCAAGAATAATGGCTAAATCATCAGCATAAGAATAAGGATATCTACATCCGTGATTAAAAGATTTTGTAACTCTCTCAAGAACCCTTTGCGATGGGCCATATGGATTTTCATTTGAACTTAACTTTATAGGCGAGATATATTCGCGCTGATTAAACTGTTTTTCCTCATTAGCACTTAAAAAAGTTGAAGGTGCTAAAATTAAACCTCCAATGCCAAGAGAAGACTTTAACCATTCTCTCCTATTTTGTTTCATTTCTCTATTTTATCTATTAAATTTAATCATTAGAAATTAAAAATGAGTCCCCTTTTTGAAACAATTGAATCTTTTTTAAACATAATTATAGCTCCCTTAGAATGGATTATGCTTTTTTTGGTTATTGGAGGAGGTTTGTATTTAACAATACACTCTCGTGCTTATCCAATCTCTAGGATAAAGAGCGCTTTCAAACTTTTATTTTCAAATGAAAAATCTAGTGCTGGAATTTCTAGGTTTCAAGCTCTATCAGCAGTTTTAGCTGCAACAGTTGGCTTAGGCAATATATCAGGTGTTGCAATAGCAATACATATGGGAGGTCCTGGTGTCCTTGTTTGGATGTGGTTAACTGCCATAATTGGTTCAACAATTAAATTTTATTCATGCTCTTTATCTGTTTCTTTAAGAACTTATGATAAGGAACAAAATCCTATAGGAGGACCCATGTACTATATGTCAATGGGAATAAAAAAGTGGGGGAAACCAATGGCTATTTGGTTTTCTATAGCAGGATTATTTGGTGTGCTTCCTGCTTTTACAGCTAATCAACTTACAGAAACTTTTTTAAATGTGGTTGATCCAAGTACTTTATCTCCATCTATCAGTCCATTTATATGGAAATTTATTTTTGGAATTTTCTTGTCCATTATTAGTGCAGTTGTAATATTTGGAGGATTAAAATCTATTGTAAGAGTAAGTTCAAATCTAGTTCCATCAATGGTTATTTTATACCTTTTAATGGGACTGTCTATTTTAGTTTTAAACCTTGATAAAATTATTCCAACTTTTGCTTTAATTTTTCAAGAAGCTTTTAATTTAAAAACTATCTATGCTGGTGGTTTCTGGGGTCTAGTTTTACTTGGTGTAAGAAGAGCAGTATTTTCAAATGAAAGCGGAGTAGGTAATGCTCCAATGTATCATGGCCAATCCGAAACTAAAACAGGAACTGATGAAGGGCTTGTAGCCATGCTTGGTCCTTTATTAGACACTATTTTGGTTTGTACAATTACTGGTTTAATAGTAATAATAAGCGGAGCCTATATTGAAAATGATTTAAATGGAATTTCATTAACGCTCGAAGCATTTAGAAGACTTTTCTTTGGTTTTGGAGATATCCTACTTATGATAATGGCTTTTTCTTTTGGCCTTTCTACACTTTTAACATACTCTTACTATGGAGTTAAATGTCTTGGTTTTCTGACAAAAAAATCTTTTGGTAATTTATATAACTATATATATATCTTAAGTATTATTATTTCAGCAATTGTTACTTTAGATATTGTCATTGGAATTATTGATGTTGCCTTTGCTTTGATGTGCATACCAAATATGATAGCCATTTTAATTCTAGCTCCAAAAGTTAAAAATGAAATGAAGCAAAGGGGTTGGCTTAAAAATTAATTTATTTTCTTCGTTTAATTATTAGTCCAAAAAATAACAAAATAAATCCCCAGACCAAATAAGGGGTGTCTATAAAAGAAAGATTTGAATACATCAAATAAACAACTGTGAAACAAATCCCTGATAAGACAAACAAAAGAATCTTAAGGGTAATTCTAAAATTCATATTCAAAAATATTAATATATAATTTAATTAAAGTATTTTTAAATGAGAGCACTAAAAAATTTCTTTTCAGGGATTGAAATAAAAGGAAATTTTCTTTTAATAAAGTAATTTCATATCAACAAATTCACTAATGCTTCTTTTTAAAAATATTCATGGAAAAATAATTGATCCCTTAAGTCATACTTTGAATGTTTTAAAAAATTCTCCATATAGTCAGATTCATATCGGATCTGATTCACAAAATGTTGGTAAAAAAACAAAATATGTTACAGCCATAGCATATAGATTTGGGAGCAGAGGAGTTCATTACATAATTAGTAAGAAAGATGAAGTAATTATAGATGATATTTGGAAGCGTTTATGGAAAGAGGCTGAAATGAGTATAGAAGTGGCTGAATGGCTTTCAAAACAAATTAATGTTAAAATCGAAATAGATATGGATTACAATAATGATGAAAAATTCATATCAAATAAATTGATTTCAGCTGCAAAGGGGTGGGCAAATTCTTTAGGATATAAAGTAAATGTAAAGCCGAACAACCAAATTGCTACAAAGGCAGCAGATCACCACTGTAAATAATCTTATCCTTTTTTAATTAAGTTCCAAATTTTTGATGCTCCGAACCGGACAAAATCAGTTGTTGCAATTCCTGTATGTTTTTCGATTCTCTCTATTTCTTTTTCAGCTTGCTCCTTTGAAAGATGATAAGTATTTAGAGCAATTCCTATAACTTTTGCGCTTTTGTAAGTCCCACAAACAGAGACAAGATCTTCATTGAGTTTTACAAATTTTTTTAAATCTGGAAATAAAATATTCTTTGGATATCTTAATGAAGTAGCAGAAGCTCTATGGCAAAGAATCATATGGGTTGGACAACTACCTCGCATTAAAGGTAGAGTAGCCGTACTTCCAGGATGTAGTATTGAACCTTGACCCTCTATAACAATCAATTCTTTATCTTTCTCATCCATAATTACTTTTTCAACTGCACCACATGCGTGATCAACCTTATATCCATCAAGCGGTATCCCTTTACCTGTAATTGTAATTCCAACTTGACCTGTTGCGATAAAGCTGCTTTTATAACCATCCTTTTTAGCTGTTGAAAACAATTCAAGTCCAGAAGTCATTTTACCAGAGCCCATATCCGTTCCAATCATTAAAACTCTAATATTGTTTAGTTTCATTGCCTCACCACTTCCTATATTGGGAATAAATTGCGGAACTCTTACATCCCAAATCCACTGATTATCATGCCGTATTAGATCCTTATATCGATCTGCCAATTGATCGTGCATTCCATTCACTAGAGATAATCCTTTTTCTAAAGCTTCCTTTATTAAAGTAGTCCACTCATCGAGTATTTTACCACCAGAATTTGCAATACCAAGTATTAAAACCTGAGCGCCCAAGTCTATCGCCTGTTGTAGGGATTTAACTATCGGTATATTTTTAGATATATCATGCTGAGACGAAATGTCTGAACCGGCATTTTTGGAGTCTATTACTGCAACAATTTTATTTGGAAGATATCTAATAGCTCCAATTCCCATCTTACCATATTCACTATGCAAATGCCCTTCAAGATATATCGCTACCTTTTCGCTCTCTTTAAGCATAAAACTCTTTTTTTAAAACCCCTCCATGACCCTCAGCCTCTCTTGGCATTGTAACTCCTTCAATAAGAAGGGCTCCTTTAGCAGGGTCAGGATTCAAATTATAATGAGAATCTAAATCAATATAATCAATTAATCCCGATATAGAAGAAGCTGCTGATATTGATACAGAAGACTCACTCATACAGCCGATCATTGTTTTGAGATTAAGTGATTTTGCAGAATCAATTATTTTCAATGCTTCAGTTATCCCTCCACACTTCATTAATTTCATGTTCACGCCATCTACACAATTAGCCAACTTATTTACATCTTCAGAAAATCGGCAAGACTCATCGGCATAGATTGGCAGAACACTTTTTTTTATTAAATATTCTAACTCTTTTTCTTGTCCTTCCTCCAATGGCTGCTCAATATATTCAACTCCTCTTTCAGATAGCCATTTAATCATTAATATAGCATCTTTAGTTGACCATCCTCCATTGGCATCAACTCTAATTTTTGCATTATACGTTTTGTTGCTGTCCAAAACCTGAGAAAACATTTCTTTATCTACCTCAATTCCATCGGGTGAGCCTAATTTAATTTTCAAGGATTTAAAATTATTCCCTTGCATTATCATAGGTATTCTTTCTTTAATTATATGAGGAGGATTTATTCCAATAGTCACAGAAGTAGGGACAAAAGGCTTTTTAATTCCAAGGTATTTGTATAGCGGCAATTTAGCTTCTTTTGCTTTCCAATCCCAAATTGCCATATCTAGTCCAGCATATGCACAGGGAGCAACTTGCATTTCCTTAGAGATATCATTCATTTCTTCTAATGAAATTTCATCAATGCCAACTTCAATTAATCTTTTCAATTCCTGTTCCACTATTTCACAAGTCGCAGCTTTTTCTGTTCCCCCAGGAGCAACTTCTCCCCAACCAGTTATACCATTTTTCTTGTATTCTATAAAAAGATTGAATGAATCTCCCTTTACCCCTCTACTTATTTCCAAGGGGAATCTTTTCTTAATTAATACCTTATGAAATTTAATTTCTGCTTCCAAAAAAACTTTTTTTAAAAGTAAAAATAATTAGAGTAAATATTATCCCCAATAAGTTAAAAATAGCATCATAAAAACTTCCTTCTCTATACTCAGTTAAAACGGGCTGAAGAATTTCAATTAAGGTGCCAAATGAAAATGATATTGATGCTGATAAAAAAAAAGGATTACCTAAAAATAACTCACTCTTAAATGATTTTATTAAGCTAAAGGTGAGTGAAAAATATAAAAGGAAATGTGCTATTTTATCTTGATGCTTGAAAAATGGTTCTTTCTCAGAAATTTCAAAGGGATAAAAACTTAGAAATAAAATCATCAATATTAATAGAGCTGAGCTTAAAGTCCAAAAATGCAATTTCACTTTGAATAAATTAATTTATTGTCTTCGCCTTAAATAGATAAACCCTTTTCTAGCAGGCTGTCCATCTCCAAGATCTAAAATATAGAAATACGTGCCTTCAGGTAGGCTTGCATCAGATCCAAGATTATTCCCTGCTTTTTGCTCTCCGTTCCAATCATTCATGTATGGTCCTTCATCAAGAACTTTCATTTCCCATCTTGAATATATAATAACTCTGTTGTTGGGAAATTTTGATAATCCTTTGATAAACCAAAAATCATTTATTCCATCATTGTCTGGAGAGAAAGCATTAGGGATAAAAAGCTCTTGATAATCAAGTGATGACTCATCTGAGAAAATCTCTTCAGAGCAAAACATTGAAGTGTCTCTTAAAGAGGCTCTAAACTTCCATCCTACCCATTCATCTTTTGAATTGTAAATTCTTAAATCATGGCTAGTTACTCCCTGAAAATCAGAAGATTCTTCAAGGTCTGACCATGAATTGCCAGAATCTTTACTAATCTGCCATTGAATCTCAACATTTTGTTGCTGTGATGTCTCTATTTTGATTTCAACCATTTCATCAGGAGCAACTTTCACAAGTTTTTCTGGTTGTGTAGTAATTTGAATTTGAACAAGATCTTCTAGGTAATCCAAAACCCCAGAATTATCACTATCTATAGGAGTGGTATATCCTACCTCTGAAATAACTAATCCATTATTGTCAACAATTACAGGATTTGAGCCTAAAAATCCATCCCCATCAGGATCTGAAAATCCTGCTTCTACAACATCTAAACAAAAGTCACCATCGCTATCAGAATCTATTCGATTGGGAAATCCATCTTGATCTAAATCTCCCTCTCCCTCTTCCGTATCTAGAATCCCATCATTATCATCATCTAAATCATCCGAATTCTTTACTCCATCATTGTCACAATCTTGATCAACAGTAACTGGTAATGTTATACTGGTTCCGAGAAAATCGCATGAATTCCTTGGGTTTGTTCCATCATTTGTTTCAGTTATATTTAGGACACCATCCCCATCGATGTCTTCATCACACAAATCTCCTATAGAATCATTATCAAAATCTAATTGATCAGGATTAGGAATTGATGGACAATTATCTATACTAATATGAGTGTTGTCATTGTCATTATCAACGTCATTATCAAGTGTAACCAGGTCAATTCGAACTGTCTCGAAAGATTTAAAATTCGGTTCAGCAGTATTGGGATCAACGCTTATAAGTAATTGTGAGGATATTGGCCCATCAAAAAGTAGATCATCCACTCCCGTTAGAATAACTTGTTGTTCAGTATCCCAGTTTGAAGGAGTAAATATGAGCTGAACAAGGTTTACACTAACCTCAGAAAAGTCAGTCAGTGTTAAATAAAGTACAACTTCGCTCTCAGGCTCTGCAGATAATTTTAAATTGATCTCACAGGTTGTCCCATCTTCAGAAAGTACTTGGGGATCTGAGTAGATTAAACTGTTATCGGTAGATGAGGATCCTGTCCCAAGTGGTGAAAAGATCCATATCCCTTGAGAATCATTATCTAAATTAATTAATTGTACGTCTGCAACGTTTGATGCATCTAGATTATCATAAACAGGATCTCCAGATGAAGGATCTCCAGTAACAAAAATTCTGATTTGATTCCCATCAATTACGAAATCATCAACTCCATCAATTATAATTTCATTCATTTCAGGTTTATCCCAATTTTCATTTTCAATGCTTATTGATGTATCTGTAAGGTCCATCTCTGTGTCAGCTGATCCTGAGAAATATTTAGCTCCCAAAGATGCCGTTATAACAGTACTATCCTGGGGTTCTTCAGATGTTATATAAGTCGATGGAATTTCAAGCGATAGCGGCATGCTAACAGATGCATTCCCTGATGGTTTAGATAATAAATTAAATCTTATTTTAACACTCTTCCCAGATTCGCTAGTTGTGAAATCATTATTAGCTACGCTAACAAAAATTCCAGGGTTATCATTGTCTTGATTAGTCATTGAAATTGGAGCAATCTCTGAAGGTAATATAACTTTATAGTTAGGGTCATCTGTAACAATACTTGTTATACTAACCAAATATTCAATTGCACCATCTGTTATTGGAACAATGTCATCAACTCCATCTATTCTTATGGTTTGTGGTATGTCCCAATTGGTAGATGAAAAAACAATTGTTTCATCAGTAAATCCTTCATTTTCATTACTGCTAACAAATGAAATTGTAACGTCTTCAGATGGAGGAGATGTTAATGTAACAGTGATATAACCCTCATCTCCATCTTCACTGGTTAAATTATCTGTTACCATTAAAGATATCCCTGCTACATCATCATCCGTTGTAATCACATTAACTTCTTGAGATGGTTCATCAACAAAGTATGGATCTGAAGAAGGGTCTACCGAAACAGTAATTACAGACCATTGATCTCCATCAATTAACAGATCATCTTCACTATTAATTATAACACTTTGAGGAATATTCCAATTTAAAGGAGTAAAGGTGAGCCTTATAGATGAGGAATCTACAGTCGCTTCTGTAGTATCGCCTGCAGTAACATCCAAATAAACATCAACATTTGGCTTAATGTCTAATACTACAGAAAAATTAGCTGAGTTATCAGGTTCAGATAAATTATTTGATATCGGGCCAAGACTAAATCCAGCTTGATCGTTATCTGTATTTTTAAAAGTAAGATCCGCTATATCAAAATCTTCAAGGCCATCATATGATGGGTCTGCTGATGTAGGATCCCCTGTCACTAAGACTAAGAAAATATCACCATCTAAAATTTCATCGTCTAGACCAGTTATAGTCACTCGATTGTTCTCTGGGATATTCCAATCATCACCGTCAATAAATATCGTATCTGTTGATAGACCTACTTCATCTGTATCTCCTTGAATTTGAATCGGGAAAGTAACATTTGCACCTCCCAAAGGCTTTGAAAGCAATTCAAACTGAACTACCATTTGATCTCCAAACTCACTAGTGCTTGTAAGTGATGCAACAACTGATAAAATAATCCCAGGAGCATTATTATCCTGATTAATCATGCCGACATCATCAACAGTTGACCCATCCAAAGCATTATAAGCAGTGTCTGTTGAACTAACATTACCTGTTATAATATTATAATTTATATTTCCATCACTAAAAGGGAATGGAGTATCAGGAAGTCCAGTG